>Ga0189287_100095_pt1 | contig 77524 bp, 74 predicted proteins | sample UW86minimetaG_FD_130319 | JGI IMG/M metagenome (GOLD analysis project Ga0189287, IMG submission 130319) | Marine microbial communities from the Costa Rica Dome - UW86 mini metaG | ecosystem: Environmental > Aquatic > Marine > Oceanic > Photic zone | place: Costa Rica: the Eastern Pacific...
GACGTCCTGCAGGCAAAATCACGATTGCAGATTGCCAAGGAGCGCCGGGTTAACTTCGAGGGTGCGCTTGAAGACGCTATCAGCCGATACACGCAAGTATACGGGCATCCACCTGATGTCGAAGCCATGCTGGACCCGGAACCACCAATCGATCTGGTACCAAGTGAGCTTTCCAAATCTATTGATATCGCCGTGATTGAGAACCCTGCTGTTGGCAACTCCGGCACCACCGTCGAGGTCGCCCGTGAACGTCGCCGCACAGTTCGCTCCGAGTTATTCCCGTCGGTGGACCTTGAAGGCACGTACAACTACGAAAAGCATAACAATGCGACGATTGGCACGCGGCGGGATTACTCGCTCGTCCTTTCCAGCTCGTGGGAGCTTTTCTCAGGTTTCTCGACCCGCGCGTCGATGGCACAAGCAGCTTACGATTACCACGCCAGTAAAGATCAGCATGAGTTCACCGTTCGCAAAGTCATCGAGCAAAGCAAGCTCGCCTGGCAATCGTTGCTGACAGCGCGTGAACGTCTCGAGCTTCTTGAGAACGCGGTTAACATTGCCTCCGAAGTTTTCGAGAGCAGAAAGAAATTGCGTGAAGCCGGTAAAGAGACCGTGATTAACGTGCTTGATGCTGAAAACGAAGTAAACAACGCGCAGATCAACTATACATCTGCGTTTTATGACGAGCGTCTGGCAGTATATCAGCTCCTGCTTGCCATGGGCCGTTTGGATCAAAAGAACCTCAGCCTCGGCTTTTAGGACAACGCCATGTCCCTTCTTGTTAGTTTCGATGATATCAAAGATGCCCGTGCACGCCTGCACCCCGCGGTCAGACGAACACCGATTGTGCCCGTTGCCAGAGATGGCCAGGAAATTGGTAACGAACGCCTTTTTGTGAAATGTGAAAACCTTCAGGTAACAGGCGCCTATAAAATTCGCGCAGCATTCACTATGCTGGACCGGCTGACAGCAGATCAAAAAGCAAAAGGTGTCGTACTGACATCCAGCGGAAATTTCGCACAAGGATTTGCCTACGCAGGGCGACTTATGAACGTGCCTATTGCCGTCGTTATGCTCCGTGAAACCAGCCCTTATAAAGTTGATGCGACACGCGATCATGGTGCTGAGGTTATCTTTTGCGACGATGCGCTGGCTCGCCAACCGATGGTCAACGAGGTCGCACAAGAACGCGGCATGACAGCCATCGATACCTGGGAAGAGTATTGGATCACAGCCGGGCATGCCTCCTTGGGCATGGAAATAGCCGAAGATGCCGACGGACTTGAGCAGGTTCTTGTTCCTGTATCATCCGGAGGTGTTGCCGGTGGCGTGGCATGTGCGATCAAGCATATGCGCCCTGATGTAAAAGTCATTGGCGTTCAGCCTGAGCGCGCCAATGCGGCATATGTATCGCGCCAAAACGGTGAACCCACAGCGATTGACTATTGGGATAGTATTGCCGACGGGTTGTCAGCCAGACGACCTGGCGAACGCCCGTTTGCGCATTTACAGGCTTATCTCGACGACATTGTGCTGATCTCTGAATTAGACATCGGGCACGCGTTCGATGTGCTTTTGACCCGCACCAAGATGCTGGGTGAAGCGGCGGGTGTCGTCGCAACAGCTGCATTCCTGTCGGACAAAGTCGATACGTCCTTGAGAACCGTTGCGGCACTGACAGGTGGCAACCTAAGCACGGACAGTATCCGAAAACTTGAAGCTCTGGCGACAAAGTAACTAGGCAAACCCTTTAACCCAGACGCAGAAAAGCCCGGCCGAAGCCGGGCTCTTCCTCGGGACTACCGGAGTCCAGATTCCGGTACCCTGGGGGAACTCAGGAGCCACCGCCTAACGGTGAACCCGCAACGGCTTCTCCTGGAGTTTTCTGTTGATCATTTAGCGCGGCAAGGCAGCGTGTCGCGGCGACACGAGTGCGTACATCGTCGACGTATTTCGCTAACTTCTCGCCACTCAACCATTGATCCGAATTCTGAAATACAAGTGTCGCACCGCGGTTTTGCATATCTTCAATTTTTGCAAGACGGGCCTCCCACTTCTGGATATATGGCGTCCAGTCACCCTTGTGAGCCTGCTCGACATAACGCGCAAGCGCTCCGGCACCGACCTGACCCCATACGCTATTGTCCGGTACGCGGGGGCATGCCGCGTTCGCCGCGCTCGCAAACAACACCAAGCTAAAGACGATGAGAAGGGCGTGATTAAGCTGACGCATCAGTCGGCCCTTACTTTACACACTGAACTTCAGCATCTTGCTGAAATGGACGTTCGTACCATGACGGCTCAACGTACAAGGCCATCTTATTTTCGCCGGCTTTCTTCATGCGGAAAGAAGCCGTTTGACCACGGGCAAACCGCATCTTTCGCTCGGAAACGGGCTTCAGATCACCAGCTTCGACACGGTAAACTTTCAACGTCCCCATCCGAGGCCAGCGTTCCCCGCGATTAAGGATTTTGAATGTTGCCACGCCGTTGACGCAGAGGCTCTTGATTTCAAGATTGACGGCGCCAGCACCAGCTTGCGCCAGTGTAGACGTTTGAGCCTGCTGGGCGTCCAATGGACTGGTCATGAGCGACAGACCAGCGAGTATAAAAATCGATAAACAAATATTCTTAAACAAAGCGTATTCCTCAAAACAACGCGGCAGGGTTCTCCGGCCACTGTCATGAGGTTATAGCCAACCATTACGCCAGATGTATGACACGGGCGTAAAAGATTGTTACGGATTGTAAAAGTATGGCCGATCAGGCCTTAATGGCCGCCGACATCTTACCCAGCATTTCATCAATGTGCTCCTGGTCAATCCAACGAAACACACCAACAATATCAAGGACCGGGTCAATCCAGATCAAATTAGAGCCCGCTCCCAATGCAAAGAAGCTTGTTTCCGGCGCTTGCGGGTAATGCTCACCACCCGTATTTAACCACCACAAAAATCCATATGCTGGATAGATATCAATCGGCGTCCGCATCTCGCGGACCCAGGCAGCGCTCAGAAGTTGCTCACCGTTCCAATTTCCCTCATTAGCGATCAGCAGACCAAAGCGAGCATGATCAAACGTATCAATCCACATGCCGCCACCCCAATGGGTGCCACCGGGCACTGAGACCATTTCTACACCATCGATAGTTACGCCTGAATTCTCGTAACCATGCCAGGTCCACTTATCCGACGCACCGATCGGATCCATGATTCGCTCCTTCAACACATCCGGCAAAGGACGCTTGAAGACATGGAGCAACGCCAGCGAAAACACATTCACACGGACATCATTGTATTCCCAATACTCACCCGGCGATTGCAGAGGACGCCGTTCGCCCTTTCTGGAATTATCAGAACCCGCACCTACGCCTCTGTAATGATCGACCTGATCGGGCTTACTGAATAGCGTGCCCGTCCATTCACTTGTCTGTGTCAATAAGTGCCGCCAAGTGACGCGGCCATTCTGCGCACCCGTAAATTCAGGAATATCGATAGTATCGCTTACCGGTGCATCAATATCTTTTACAAGCCCGTCATCAACGGCAAGACCGGCGAGCACCGCCAGATAACTTTTCGCGATAGAGAACGTCATATCAATGCGTGAAGGATCACCCCACGTCGCGGCGATCTGACCATGTCGCATCAAGACACCTGCCGGTCCGCCACGAGGTTTCAAAACACCCAGAAACTTATTCCATGGCTCTGGCTCTATCTGTGTCAGACCAGGAACGCTCCCGGCGTTCTCAAGGTCACGCGGCCATGGGCTCTCGTGCGCTTCTGCAAAGGCAATCGCTTGACCAAGTTTTTCAGGATCAAACCCGACATTTTCAGGACTTGTATTGGCCCAGTCACCCTGCCCATCGGCGGGTGGGAAGTAATTAGTTGACGACAATGTGGTATTCCTTCGAAGTGAATCTCATTACAGAGTTAAGCATGTGGTGCCGTGATGCAACATCTTCAAGCATTCACAAGAGACATTCCTTGTGCTTTACTCGAATGCCGTGCAGCCCAGTAGAATTGGATATCCTATGAGAATCCTATCTAAAGTCGCTCTTGGAATTGCATTACTTTGTGCAGGGAGCCTGATTTCTCCCAAAGTTTTTGCGGATGATCTGAGGTTCTTCAAAATCGCGTCAGGGTCACCCGGCGGCACCTATTTTCCAATCGCCTCGTTGATTGCCAAAGTTATTTCCAACCCACCAGGATCGAAAGGCTGCAATGAAGGCGGGAATTGCGGCATCCCCGATTTGACCGCAACGGCGCAAAGCTCAAAAGGTTCTGTTGCCAATGTTGATGGTTTATTGATGCAGGCCTATCCGGCGGCGATTGCACAATCGGATGTGACATATTGGGCGTTTACGGCCACGGGGCCATTTCGAACGCGCAAACCAAACAAGCTGCTGTGCGTGATATCCAGCCTTTACCCTGAAGATGTACATCTGGTCGCCACCCGAACCGCACAAGTTTCAGGCGTCGACGCGCTCGCCGGAAAACGTGTCGCGCTTGGTGAACGGGAGTCCGGGGCGCTGTTGGGCGCACAACTTTTGGTTCGTGCCTATGGCCTGCGTGAGGGCAAGGATTTCGCGGCAACGTTGGTCGATTACACCAAGGCACAAGGACTGATCAAAGATCGCAAACTGGATGCATTTGTCGCCATCACCGGGTACCCCAGTGAAGCGATCGAATACATGATTGATCGTCAGGATATGCATTTGGTGCCGATTGTCGGCGAAGGCCGAGACCGCTTGATAAAGGGCTCGCCGTTTTATTCGACCTCGGTCATCCCGGAAAGCACCTACTCCAATCAGACCGAGGACATACAAACCGTTGCCGTCAACGCACTGTGGATTTCCCGGACAGATCTCAATCCCGAATTTGTTTACAATCTCACACGGACTTTCTGGTCCAATAAGCACGCGCGCACCATATTAGACGGTGGTCATCCCAAGGGCAGCGAAATTACCTTACGAACAGCCTTTAACGGTGTCCCTATTCCTTTATGCTCGGGTTCTCAGAAATATTATCAAGAAATCGGAATGCTTAAGTGACAAAAGCCAATGAACTCACCGCGACCGCGGCACGTGCAGCAATCGATGCCGGTGACCTGACATCCAGAGAACTCGTAGATGCCTGCCTTGATCAGGTTGAACGCAGAGACGCCGAGGTTGGCGCCTGGACGTATTTAAATCCTGAAATCGCGCGAGATGCAGCGGATAAAGCCGACCAGGCAGCAAAAAACAGTAAAGCCACTGGCCCTTTACACGGCATTCCTGTCGGCCTGAAAGACATCATTGATACGAAAGACATGCCCACGGAACAAGGCTCCGCCCTTTTCAAAGGACGGCGTCCTGTCACGGATAGTACAATGGCGCAATTGCTCCGGGATGCCGGGGCGATCATTATGGGGAAAACGGTCACCACTGAATTCGCGCTCACAGCGGCTGGCAAGACACGCAATCCTCACAATCCAAATCATACGCCAGGCGGGTCCTCATCTGGTTCAGCCGCCGCGGTTGCTGATCATCAAGTTCCGTTATCGATCGGGTCGCAAACAGGCGGCTCAATGATCCGCCCTGCATCGTTTTGCGGGATACATGGCTTCAAACCTACGTTCGGTTCAATATCGCGTGCTGGTATGCATCCATTGGCGCGCCCTTTAGATCATCCAGGCATCTACGCTCGTTCGCTTGAGGATATTGCCCTTATGGGTGATGTGCTCATGGTCAAAGACCCACTTGATCTAGACATGCGTGGGCACCCAAAAGGCAATCTCGTTGAAGCTGTTGCAAAAGATGCGGTTGAAACGGCACCCCGGATTGCCTTCGTCAAAGGGCCAATGTGGGAAGCTGCCGAGCCGTATATGGAGGCATTGTTTTCAGATATTGTTGCCGAACTTGGCAGCACAGCCCGTGAAGTTGAAATGGCAGGCATATTTGATGATGCACTTGATTGCCATAGCACGGTGATGATGGCGAACGTCGTCGCCAATCTTGGTGACTTCGTTCGAAATACCCCAGACCAAGTGCAGAAGGAAACCATTCGTCGTGTCAAACAGGGCTACGACATTAGCGCTGAAGACTACGTCAAAGCCATCGAGTTCAGCGATACCATCGACGCCGCGGTCGAGCATATGTTCGAACATTGTGATGTGATAATTACCCCCGCCGCGCCCGGTGAAGCGCCAGAAGGTATTGACGGAACTGGAAATGCGATTTTCCAGAAGTTATGGACATTGACCGGCGTCCCAACACTGACGCTCCCAAAACTCCAGGGACCAAACCGATTGCCGATTGGTGTTCAGGTCATTGGACGATTTGGCCACGATGCGGATTTATTCCGAAATGCCATGTGGATTGAGAACGCCCTTTGACACCAACAATCAACAAGGATCGGTTGTGGTCTTCGCTTATGCGACTGGCTGAGATCGGCGCGACCGACAAGGGCGGTGTGTGCCGTGTTTCATTAACCGATGTCGACAAACAGGCGCGCGATCTATTTTGTGAATGGGCGCGGGAAGCCGGATGCACTGTGCGCATTGACCAGATTGGGAATATTTTTGCGCGGCGACCTGGCACCGATCCGAAGGCACCCGCTGTGATGACCGGTAGTCATCTGGACAGCCAACCGTTGGGCGGCAAATTTGATGGCGCCTACGGCGTGATGGCAGGCCTGGAAGTCGTCCGCGCGCTAAACGATGCCAATATCGAAACAACGCATCCCATTGATATCGTCGACTGGACAGATGAAGAAGGGGCCCGGTTTGCAGCGGGCTGCATTGGCTCTGGTGTCTTCGCCGGGATGCGCGATTTGAGCGAAGCTCTGGCCTTAACCGATGCCGAGGGTGTCACCCTGGCGACTGCGCTCGAAGAGGTTGGCTACGCGGGGCCTGAGCCGATGGGGGCGACGGCCATCAAGGCTTACTTTGAAGCGCACATTGAACAGGGACCAATCCTTGAGGCAGAAAATCTATCCGTCGGCGCCGTCCTGGGGGCGCAAGGCCAAAGATGTTTTCTCGTTACGGTCAGCGGAGAAGATGGACACGCAGGCACTTTGCCTATGGTAAAACGCAAAGACGCATTTGTCGGCACCGCTAAAATGACTGTGGCGATAAATGCGCTCGCGACAACATACGATCCGCACGCTGTCATTACCGTTGGTCATGTAAGAGTTCGCCCCAATTCACGAAACACCATTCCAGGCCAGGTCATTTTTAGCATCGATAGCCGCCATCCTGACGAGGCCACTTTGGCTAAGATGGAAGCTGATATGACAAATGCCTGTAATCAGATCGCTGAAGCCAACGGGCTTGAGGTCCAATTCGAGGCCGTGACACGTGCAACCCCTGTGACCTTTGATCCGGCATGCATCGATGCCGTTCGCAAAGCCTGCGATCTTCGCCAAATCAGATATATGGATATGCATTCAGGGGCTGGGCATGATGCCTGCAAAATCGCCAGTGTAGCGCCCACGGGAATGATATTTGTGCCGTGCGAAGACGGCATCAGCCACAATGAACTTGAGAATGCGACACCAGAGGATACCGCGATAGGCGCTCAGGTATTGTTGGATGCTATGCTCGCGACAGCGCGTTAAGTCATACCCGCAAATCAAGAATCAGGCGTGATCTTTTCTGTCACATCTTCCATTTTCTGCGCAATCTGCTCGTACTGGTATTCTGGAATGATGTAGGCCCAACCTTTGGTGCGCGCTTTGATTTCAGCGGCCTGTTGCGCCGCCTTTGAGACAATGGCATTGCCAACATAATCCGCATCGACTGTCATATACTGCGTGCCATCCTGACGATAGATTTTCAGCATGACCTTGATGCCATCTTCACTCAGGAATGTTCCACTGTACGCGTTCGATGGATCAAGGTTTACATCTTCCAACCGCCGAACATCGTTCAAGACGAAATTGTTCAGGATCGCAGCCACGTTACGGGGGGCGAACTCACTTTTCAGTTTCCTGCCAGCGGGCATATTCTCGAACGCAAATCCGCCCGTAACACCCTCTTTTGGGATCACGACAAGCTCTGCCCCATCAGGCTGTGTTACATCAACACGGGTAATTTTCTCAGGCGGAATATTGACGATCTCACGTACCAGCCATTCGCGCGGCTCAACACCAATGTCGACCAAGCCACGCACCAGCCATGCCTGATCTTCGCCGGGGCGGCGCACGTACATGCCACCGGTAGTTGTTTCTGGCAGGAAGAAGTTCGCCCGGCCAACAACAAGCTCGGCAAGGGTTTTGCCCTCCCCGTCTTTCAACACGACCAGCTGGGACTTTCCATTTTTCTTATTTGGATCGCCTAACTGCAACGCGTCGTGACGTGCGGGCAATTTTGTCTTTGCTTCCAACAATTCCATGTTCGATAGCGAAAACACGACTTTGGCCACAAGGTTGCCGTGAACGGGATAGTTGCCACTTTCCTTCAAGCTCCATTGCTCGCCGTTACGAACGAATGTCATCGTGTTGCCATCCTGCGTGACCGTCATCTCGGTCGCCGATTGCGCCTGTTCCAGAAGGCCCGGGAAAAGTCGCTGACCTTCAAAATTTGATGACTGGAAATTCACCCGGGTTGTGACGCCGTGCACCGCAGCAGCAACACTGACAATGGCAACAATCAGAAGAATGGATACTACTCTTGGGGTCATATCAGTTCTCCTGCACTCAAGCTTCACGAAGGCGGAAACGACGCGCGCGACGTGCACGGCCGATCAACAACCAAATCAATGCAACGGCGCCCAACAGCAGCGGGATCGCCGCAATATTGATGAACTTCAAAAGCGCATCCAGATCATCAATATCCTTGCGAAGCGCGTACTGCACATCGCGTAATTCCTTGCGAAGGGTGATCATCTGGCGACGGTATTCTTCGGCTTTGGCTTTATCCGCAGGGCCAATGATGAGTTCTCCACCAGCCTGCTCACGGTTCAGCAACTCAGCCAATTCTGTCTTAATCGTTTCAAGCTGCTTGGCCAGTTCTTGTTCCTTATCCCGGAACTGGCGCTCTGCTTCTTTGCGTACATCGTCCACATACGTGAATGACCGGAATGCTTCGGAGCGCGCACGCAGGCTCATCAAGGCGGTGCCACCACTCATGTTCTCAAGTGCATTCACGGCAAAGTCTGCGTTATTTGCAAATGGCACGTTGAAAGTCTGGCTGAACAGCTGGCGCGCCTCCATCCAGAATTGTTCGTGCAACATATCAACGTCAGACACCACAACCACACTGACGTCCTCGGCGGCCTTCGCAATGTGCGCTTCCTGTGTCGCCTCACCCGGTAGCGGGATTTGCCCTTCGGGGAGTGGCGGCGGCCCATCCGGGAACGCCGTGGAAGGTTTTCCAAGTACGCGCGCGGCGACGATTTTCGCTTCACCCGACGGGACATATTCGCGGAACAAACCGATCACATCAGGGTTCGTACGTACCTTGTCGACGTCAATCTCCATAGACTGCGTGCCGGTTTGGATCAATGGCGCCAACGTCGTGCCCTTGCCTTCAAGCGGCTTCAAGATACCCGCACTGGCGAACGTAATCCGTTGAAGATCAGCCGTAATCGCATCATCTGATTTGAAGTTTTGCGGCAGCATCGACAGCCACGTCACATAATCACTGACGGCCGTTTGCCCACGCAGGTTGACGTTTACACGCCGCGCCGTCTCGGTATCACCCAGCACTTTCCCAGGCACCAACTCGACGCCCCAACTGTTCAGGATTGTATCGAACCGAGAGGGACCAACATCACCACGCCCGCGAGCCATAGCGACCTGGATTTCTGAATTGGGGTCAACATAGACCAGCGCCTTGCCGCCACGCAGCACAAACTGATCAATGGCATACATGAGATGATCATTGAGGCCCGTCGGATGGACAATCAAAAGCGCATCCACATCTTCAGGAATAATCCGATCGCTAAGAGCAATCGTTGTGACATCGAAGAACTCACGGATCTGTTCAAGGAAAGCCCACGACTGACCGCCTTGTGTGCGCGGACCACCTGCAACCGGAAGGCTTGAAATCAAGCCCACCAGAGGTTTCTTGTCATGCGCGAGCTTGAAAACCATTTTGGAAAGATCGTATTCCAAAAAACTTTCACGTTCCGGACTGAGATATGAAATACGTTCCAAATCGTCGACACTGTTTGTCGCGACCAGACCGTAGTATCCAAGGTCCCCGGTGTTATCTAGTGGCACGCCTTGCAATCCAAACGCGACCGCAAGGTCTTCCTCGTCGGTAAATGGCTCCGGGCTATAAAGTTCCAGATTGATTTTGCCGTCCGAAATATCGACGTAGCGCTCAAGTAATTCCCGGATCCGGTCCGCATATGTCGCGTGTGATGGGTTTAGCTCGACCAGTCGTTTTGAGACAAACAATCGCACCGTCAGCGGTTCATTGATGTCTTTGAGAATTTCCCGTGTGCCGTCTGAGAGTGTGAAAAGCTTTTCTTCGGTCAGATCAACTTCAAGACCACGAAACGTCGTGTTGGCAAAAATATTTACCGACATAAAGATGACAACAGCCAGAACGCAGGAAACACCTGCAAGCTTTGAGCGATCCATTTGAGTGAACAGTTTCATGATAATGCCCTCATCGCCCCTTGTTCAGCTCAACAGCGATGATGTTCAGGAATAACCACATCACCATGAGCGATCCAAAGAAGACCACATCCTTGAGATCGATGACCCCACGGGTCACCGCATCAAAATGGGTCAGAAAGCTCATCGAACGAAGCGCATCGATCAAATACTCTGGCGCCCAGCCCTGGAAAAAGTTCAGGACTAACTGTGCCCCCGACATGGTGAACAGAAAACACACCGTCGCCGAAATTATGAATGCAATCACCTGATTTTTGGTCAACGCCGAAATACATGAGCTGATCGACAAGAACGCGCCAGCCATAACAAAGCTGCCGATATAGCTGGCGAGGATAACCCCATTGTCTGGTGATCCCAGCACATTGACCGTGATCCACATCGGAAATGTCAGCGCGAGCGCAAGCCCGCAAAATGCCCAAGCAGCAAGGAATTTACCCAAGACGGCATCAAGCGTTGAGACCGGGAGGGTCATCAGCAATTCTATGGTGCCGGACTTTCGTTCTTCCGCCCAAAGTCGCATGCCAATCGCGGGAACCAGAAGCAGGAACAGCCACGGATGATACCCAAAGAACGATGCCAGGTCCGCATTTCCGCGCGTGAAGAACCCACCCACATAAAACGCGAATGCCCCCGTCAAGGCGAGGAAAATAACAATGAATACAAGCGCCAACGGTGTTGCGAAGTATCCTTTGAATTCGCGCTTTGCAATGATCAGCATATTACGCATGCGGAGCCTCCTGCGACGCTGGCGCATTGTCCCGGCGTGTTATCTCGCGAAACACCGCATCAAGTGCGCCCTTCTCTGTCTTCAAATCACTAATCGCGTGACCTTTATCTTTCAACATGGCCGCGACTTCGGGGGCGATGGGTGCGCCGGATTTCGACGTCACACTAAAGAGCGTCTGGGCATCAATCGATGTCGAACGCTCAACATGTCCAACGCCTGCCAAGCCCGCCAAGTCTTTGGCAACCGCATCCGCCGCAGTCGGTGATACCTTAATTTCAACGGCATTATGGAGCGGTGAGCGCTTTAGCAGGTCTTCAGGTGTGCCGTCTGCGAGCAATTTGCCATGCGCGATAATGACGGCGCGGGTACAAACTGCTTCCACTTCCTCGAGAATGTGCGTTGAGATAATCACGGCTTTATCCGAGGCCATCTGCTGGATAAGTGTGCGCACCTGATGTTTCTGGTTCGGGTCCAGTCCGTCTGTAGGCTCGTCCAGAATAAGGACAGGTGGGTTGTGCAAGATCGCTTGTGCCAGACCAACGCGACGTTTGAAGCCTTTCGACAAGGTCTCAATTGGCTGGTCCATCACATCGGCGATTTCAACACGTTCAATCACCTGATCTATGGAAGCACTTCGCGCGATGCCTGAAAGATTGCGGATATCGGCGATGAAATTCAAAAAGCCGCGGGGTGTCATATCGCCATAGCATGGTGCACCTTCCGGCAGGTACCCAATCCGTTGCTTGACGCCAACCGGGTCGTGCGTCACATCGATACCATCGACTGTTGCGGCGCCTTCAGTTGGTGACAGGAACCCCGTCACCATCTTCATGGTCGTAGATTTACCCGCACCATTGGGCCCCAAAAAGCCCAACACTTCGCCTCGGTTGACCGAGAGGTCAATTCCATCAACTGCCGTCAATGGCCCAAAACGTTTTGTTAAGTGCGAAAGCGCGATCATTTCCGCCATGCCTTCGAACTCCCTTAGCATCCCGAATTTCGATAGATTTAGATCACCAGAGCGACGTTTCAAGTCTTACGCATAGACTTTTTTACATCGCGTCTGGACGACTTAACACATTGACCCAAAAAGGAAAGAAGCTTCTGCCCCAGGGAATGATCGGCCGTTACAGAATAGATTGACCGGTCTTTTTCCAGTCTTCCAAAAATGCCGCCAATCCTTTGTCTGTCAGTGGATGCTTGAACATCTGACGAAGCACCCCTGGCGGCACTGTGGCCACATGTGCGCCCATGCGGGCAGATGCAACAACGTGAATTGGATTGCGCACAGATGCGACGAGGACTTCTGTATCGAAATCGTAGTTCTCATAGATTTCGCAGATTTCCTCGATGAGTTCCATGCCATCCTGCCCGATATCATCGAGACGCCCGACAAACGGTGAAATGTACGCGGCGCCGGCTTTGGCAGCGAGGATTGCTTGAGCTGACGAGAAACACAGGGTCACATTGACCGACACACCCTTGCTCGAGAGCGCGTGGCAAGCCTGAATACCGGCTTCGGTGAGCGGCACCTTAATGGTGACGTTGTCTGCGATCCCCAAAAGCTTGTCTGCTTCTGCCATCATGCCGTCAAAGTCTGTGGCGGTGACCTCGGCCGAGACCGGCCCATCCACGATATCGCAGATTTCCTTGATGGCTTCGGACATATCGCGGCCAGACTTGGCGATCAGCGACGGGTTTGTGGTCACGCCATCCAGCAGGCCCAGCGCATTGAGGGCGCGGATTTCTTCGACGTCAGCAGTATCTACAAAAAATTTCATTGGTTTGGTTCCTCCCAGTTGGCGCATCATCAAGAAACCAGCGCCTGAAATCAAGCCTAGTTCGACTTTGCGCCTGGCTCCCAGGGTTGCGCCGGACAATTGGAGCTGTCGAAACCCGAATACAGGCTTTTGACGGCACAGCTAAATCGGTCGCCATCTTCACTCGTGGCCAGGAATGCGAACACACCCAGCCACACAAACAAGGTCACTGTGACAATGGTTTTGAAGGTTGATGAAACTTTTTCCCGTTCAAGGAATGCCTTTAGTCGCGCACGGTTCTTGGAAAAGGTCTCCATGAACCAAACGATCAGGCGAAACGGTTGACGCAGATACGCAATCAGCCATTTTTTAAATTTGTCTTTGTTCATGATCGTTGAGATGAGCGCGTATCAGAAAGTTCGCTGATCAGCTTTCTTCTGTGTCCTGGTCTTCGCGGAGTTCTTCATACACGCCATAAATAGTCATCGCGCAGACAATCACCACAATAACTGCAAAGGGTATCTGACCAATGGACTTGGCCAGTCCACCTACAAATAACAAGAACACTGCAAGCCCAAGTATCGCCGTTATTTTTTTGTCCATTGGTTTCGCCTTTTCCTTTAAAACACTATGTCATATTTGACGTAACGTGTCGCTATCTTCATTCACTGTTCGCGTCGTTGACCTGATCTGTTAGCCATTGCGCTGTCCGCAGCAATTGCGCATCACCACCTTTTTTACCCACAAGCTGCACACCCAGCGGCATGCCCGCTTCACCGTTCATGAGTGGTAGCGTTACAGCCGGCAAGCCCGTAAATGTCCATAATGTACAAAACGCAGGGTTGCCCGTACTTTCCAGACCAACCGGCGCCTCACCCGGGGTCGCAGGCGTCAAGATCGCGTCATACTGATTGAGCACATCATCAAGGCCACGCTCAAACTCAACCATGCGCTCAAGGCCGATATTATAATCTACGGCAGAGACCTTGCGGCCTCTTTCAACCATTTCCGTCAATTGCGGACTGAACTGTTCCTTGGCCCGGAAAAAATCTCTGGCAAAGTTTTTCGCCAGATCCGCTTCCATCACTGTTTGTTGCCAATCGAAAATCTCATTGTAAACGTCGGCAAGCTCAACACTGTCAACGCGGTCTTCAAGGAACTCCGTTAGTTCATTGAATGCCGCTTTCGTACCCTCTTCAGCTTGATTCCATGCGGGTGTTTGCATAAACGCCAACCGGGGCGGCATCGGTGGTTCTTGATGCGCAGTGTGGAAAAGCTGCGGCACCGCTTGCGGCCGTGTGTAGGTGTCTGCTGCGTCATACCCCGTCATAACTTCTGCCATCAGCGCAGCGTCTTCGACGGAGCGTGCAAAAACACCCGGCTGATCCAGAGGGGGAGACTGCATGAGCATGCCGCGCCTGGAAATCGTTCCAAATGACGGCTTGTAACCGACGACACCACAAAACGATGCCGGACGGATCGTTGAGCCATTGGTTTGAGTCCCCAGTGCCAAAGGTACCATCAACGACGCGACGGCTGCAGCTGACCCACTGGAGGAGCCACCCGGAGTCCGAGTTGCATCATGCGGATTGGTTGTCTTGCCCGGTGCATAAACGGCAAACTCGGTGGTCACTGTTTTTCCCATAATCACAGCACCCGCAGCACGCAACTTTGCCACGGCGGTCGCGTCCTGCATCGGCGCGCGCCCAGCATGGATAGGAGAGCCATATTCAGTTGGATAATCTGACGTATCGATGATGTCTTTGATACCAACGGGCACACCGTTCAGCGGCCCCGTGGTTTTGCCATCATAACGCAACCCATCCGCTGCACGCGCCTGTTCCATGGCATGATCGGGATCAAGATGCGTCCATGCCTGAACCGTCGGCTCAAACGCATCTATCCGTTTCAGGCATGCTGCGACGAGTTCTTCTGACTTAAGCTCGCCGTCGCGTATTGCCTGCGCTGCCGCTGCAGCACCGAGGGTGCACGCACCATCCATCGTATCTACCCTAATCTCTGGCTCAACCTGGTCCGAACAGAACTTCTGGCAGCCACAACGCCATGCCAGGGAAGTTGTACAACAGCACCATCATGAAGATCACGATCAGCAGGTACGGCATAATCCCCGAGAAAATATCCAAAAGCTGGACATGTGGCGGCGCAACACCCTTCAGATAGTACGCGGCCATCGCCATCGGTGGCGTCAAGAATGAGGTCTGGAGGTTTAGCGCCACCAGCATCCCAAAGAACAACGGATCGACGTTGAAGTGCTCAAGTAGCGGCAAGAAAATCGGCACGAAAATAATAATGATCTCGGTCCACTCGAGCGGCCACCCCAACAGGAAGATGGTTGTTTGTGCCAAAATCAGGAAGCCAACGGTTCCAACGTCAAGCTGCAAGAACCAGTCTTTGATAATATCGTGGCCACCAAGGTACGAGAACACCGCTGCAAACGTCCACGACCCAACAAATAACCAGCATACCATCGCTGATGTTTTTGCGGTCAGATATACAGCCTCTTTGAGGCGTGTCCAAGTAAGAGAGCGATACATAACAGCGAGAACGAGACCACCTGCTGCACCAACAGCCGCCGCTTCAGCTGGCGTTGCAAGCCCCATCAAGATGGCGCCCAGCACAGACATGATCAACACGGCGAGTGGGACAAATGATGTCACAAGCTCATATAGAACCGTGCTCATTTTGATATCGACGACCTCGGGCTTCGGTGCCAACTTTGGATTAATTGTTGCCCGCGTCACAACATAAACCATGTAAAAACCCGCCAGCATGACGCCAGGGATCATCGCCGCCGCGTAAAGGCGCAGCGGTGAAATCTCAGCAATCGCCGCATACACAATCAACATAATTGATGGCGGGATCAGAATGCCCAGACAGCCACCCGCGCAGATAACGCCAGATGCAAACTTAACATCGTACTTCTTTTCCAGCATTGCCGGGAACGCGAGCATACCCATCAATGTCACGACGGCGCCGATGATACCTGTCGCGGTTGCAAACACCGTACACGTGGCCAACGCCGCAACCGCCATTGATCCCGGCAAGTTCCGTGCGGCCAATTGGAAGCTGAAGAATAACCTGTTCACGATGTTGGCACGTTCCACCACGTACCCCATAAATAAGAAGAGTGGGACAGCCACCAGTACGTCATTCGACATCACTGAAAACGTGTTGGAGACAAAGAGATCAAATATTCGGTTATCGAATAACGTCTTCATGCGCATCGGATCAAAGTATGCGTAATACCCAAATCCCAGACCCATCGCGATCAGCGTGAACGCAATTGGAAAACCCAGAAGCACAACAAAGATGAATAGCCCCAACATCATGAGGGCAATTTGTGGGTCAGTCATCGAGGTGTCTCCGGCGATTTTTGCGCAAGGTCTTCACGCTCATGTAGAAGCATGGTTTCAGTCTCCTGAACGTCATGAAGACGTGCAGGCCAATAGCCATTTCTTATGCATTGAACACACCGAACGGCTTCGGCAATACCCTGCAACAAGACAAGACCACCTGCGATCGGAATCAATGTTTTGAAGAAATAAATCTGGATACGTGCAGGGCTGGACCAACTGACTTCTTTGTAGAACCAGGCATCAGCGGCGTAACCGTACCCGTAATAAATCAGGCATATGGCGCCCGGCATCAAGAAAACGATATAAAGAACAAGATCGACCGATGCCTGCCATTTAATTGGCATCAAACGGTAAAGAACATCTCCCCGTACGTGAGCATCCTGGGATAAGGCATAAGCCCCGGCCATCATGAACAAAGCACCATACATCTGGACACTCATATCGAATGCCCAAACGGTCGGATTATTCAGTGCATAACGAACAAACACCTCGTAACAGGTCGAGAGCGTCAGAATCATAATGCACCAGGCAAAAGTCTTACCTGACCAGGCGCTGAGACTATCAATAAAATACAGGATACGGGTCATGCCCACTACCTCGATTTAAAGGGAATAAAATTCACGGGAAAGGCGGTGCCCGAAATTGGCACCGCCCCCGTATGCAACAAATGCTTTTTTAGAGCTTACCGAAGTAATGCTCGTATGCACCGCGATAGTCCGGCGCATTGTTAAGAGCATAAGCACCATGGCGCTTCGCCCAAGCCATTTGTGAATCAATAACCTTCTTGAAGAACGGATCTTCTTTGCTGATCCGTGCAACAACCTTGTCCCAAGCGACAAGCTGATCTTTCATCACTGAATCAGGCGTACGGTATACGTTCACACCGTGCTTTTCCTTCAGCTTGACCAGATCCTGTGAGTAACGCTCCATAGCTTTCCAAGCCATGTCCGAAGACGCAGCTTCAGCGGAGTACTCAAGGATAGAGCGCTGCTCTTCTCCGAGGTTATCATAAAGTGTCTTGTTGAAGATCACTTCGAAGCACTCTTGTGACTGGTGGAATGAACCCAGGTGATAATGCTTGGATACGTCCTGCATACCAAAATCACTATCAGATGTTGGGTTGTTGAATTCAGCAGCGTCAATAAGACCTGACTTCATCGCAGGCTGGATTTCTCCGCCTGGAAGCTGAACAACAGACATGCCCATTTCCTGAAGAACGTCCGCAGCAAGACCAACGGTACGATACTTAAGACCCTTCATCTGTGACGAGTCTTTGATTTCTTCTTTGAACCAACCGAGTGGCTGTGCAGGCATTGGGCCTGTGAAGAAACCAACGAGGTCAAGACGAAGCTTGTCATGCATGAGTTCGTAGTAGAGGTCTTTACCACCACCATACTGAATCCAACCCATCAATTCGTTCGCACTCCAACCAAAGCAAGGGCCGGTACCAAACAATGATGCGACAGGTGACTTGGAATACCAGTAAGCAGTAACCATGTGCGCACCGTCGAGCACACCTTTGTGCACAGCAGTTTGCATTTCAGCTGTCTTAACAACAGCGCCAACACCCAGCAGGTCGATCTTCATCGCGCCGCCAGACATTTTGTTAACACGGTTCACATAATCCTGAGCCATCTCAAGGAAGATGCCGCCGCCCCAAGCCGCTTGGACTTTAAGGGTAGTAGCCGCCTTGGCGATGTGTGGTGCTGCTACTGTAGCAGCCGCCGCGCCTGTTGCTGCAAGGGCGGAACCCTTGAGAAACTTACGACGTGTAACAGTTTCAGTTTTCTTGGACATTAATCTTCTCCCAAAGTTTCATTCGACCCTGACGTAGTAAAAAATCGTTCCACGTTTCTGGGCTATGTCATTCGGAGTGCCGAAGTGCATCGGCCCTCCCTGTTTAAGGTCTGTTCTCAAGCCTATTTAAGTGAAGGCGTTCAAAGGGGACCCAACCCGTTTCTCAGTTGCCCTATTAGGCGTCTGAAATTCTTATCATTTCTTGGCGATCACGTTACGTCCATGCCAGCCAATCGTCAATGTAAACCCTCTCGAAACCCATACTACGCAACGCGATCACGAGGTTCCTTTCCGGCAAAAATTGCGTCGAGATTATCCAGTGCGCGGTAGCCCATTCCATCTCGTGTTTCCTTGGTCGCACTCCCGATGTGAGGCAAAAGAAAAACATTATCGAGGTCACGATACCCCGGATGAATATCGCTCGGCTCGCCATTAAAAACATCTAGTCCCGCTGCAAAAATCTTGCCTGACTTCAGCGCATCAATCAGCGCATCATCATCAACAACGGCACCTCGACTGGTGTTCACCACGATGGCACCATCCGGAAGCTTTGCGATCTTTTCCGCGTTCAAAAGTCCTTTGGTCTCAGCCGTTGCAGGACAATGGATGGACAACACGTCCGCTTCAGCGAGCAAATCGTCTACGTTATCGTGAAAGGTTGCACCAGCTTCGAGATCATCCGACAACCGGCTGCGGTTATAGTAATGGACATCCATATCGAAGCCCCGGGCGCGGGCTGCGGTCACACGGCCAACGCGTCCCATGCCAATAACACCAAAGCGTTTGCCCGTGACTTGCGTGCCAACCATGAATGCCGGGCTCCAGTCTTTCCAGGCTTGTGCGCGAACCATACGGTCGCCTTCGGACCCACGGCGCGCCGCACCGAGCATCAACAGGATCGCAGTTTCGGCTGTCGCGTCAGAAAGCACATCCGGCGTATTGGTGACTATGATGCCACGCGCTTTTGCCGCTTCAATATCCACGTGGTCGTAGCCAACAGAAAAATTGGCAATCGCCTTCACGCGATCGGAGAGCTTTCCAATGACGTCTGCGCTCAAATGTTCGGAGTGACACGGCAAAATCGCATCCGCTTTCGCCGACAATTCGATAAGCTGTTCTGATGTATAAAGTGTGTCGTCTGGATTCAGAATGGGGTTGTAGTCGCGCTCAAGGCGGGCTTCGACTGCTGACGGGAGCTTCCGCCCCACGAGAATTGTTGGCTTTTCCGACATTTCCTACCCCGGCAAAATTTCGATCTTAGGCCTACAGCCCCGTCGAATTAAGGAGACATTCGCACAATTGAGCAACATTAATTACCGTCAATTGTGCAACTCTTTAGTGAACAAATGGCACAAAAGAGAGTTCTGCTGAAATCAGGGCACAAGCCAATGGCTTGTCAGGCCCCTTCGGCCTCTCCACGTCGACCAACAGGCACATCACGATGGACACCGACGCCAATCACAAGCCCAAAGCCAATCATCAACGTCAACATGACCGTGCCACCGTAACTAACGAGCGGTAACGGTACACCCACGACGGGAATTAACCCTGTCACCATTGCTATATTGATAAACACATAGAAGAAGAACGTTGATGTTATGCCGCCAGCGACAAGTCGGCCGAATTGGTTACGTGACCGCGCGGCAATAATCATCCCGTAAGTCAGGATCAACGCATACAGAATGATAAGCGCGAGGCCACCGGCCAAACCAAATTCCTCAGCAAGCATTGTGAAAATAAAGTCCGTCTGCATTTCGGGTAGGAAGTGCAAGTGACTTTGCGGCCCCTGCATAAATCCTTTTCCCATCAGTCCACCGGAACCGAGCGCAATTTTCGACTGGATGATATGATACCCGGCCCCCAAGGGGTCCGTTTCCGGGTTCAAAAATGTCAGCACCCGCTTCTTTTGATATTCATGCAGGAATTGCCATGCGATTGGCGCCGCTGCCAATGCAGCAACCCCGACGACAACGAATTTCCATAACCGCACACCTGCAAGGAACAGAACAACCGCGCCGGTCATTGCCACCATGATTGCCGTGCCAAGGTCCGGTTGGCGTAAAATCAGGGCCGTAGGCGCCAGTGTCAGCATAATCGGCACGAAGAGCCTGGAAATTCGTCCAATGTCTTCGATGGCACTCGCGTTGTAATAACGTGCCAATGCCAGGACGAGGAATATCTTCATCAGTTCCGAGGGTTGGATATTAACGAAGCCCAGAGAAATCCAGCGCTGCGCACCCATCCCGACATGCCCGGCAACCTCAACGGCCACGAGCAAAGCCAACGCCAGGAAATAAAGCGCATAGGCATAACGTAACCAAATCCTGATATTTATCGTTGCCACCACAATCATGATCGCAAACGCAACACCAAATCGGACAATCTGACGCTTTGCCCAGGGATCCATATTCCCGCCCGCCGCCGAGAACAGCATTGCGAAACCGACACCGGCAACCATCACAATCAGGATCACCAACAGCCAATTGATCGAAATCAGTTTCCGACCCAACGTAAGATCAGGTGTACTCAGGCCAGATCGCATTATGTCTGCCCTCCATCATCCTGAACAACTGTCGTGGGGCGAACAATATCATCGTCTGCGCGTGTCTCTGCAGGGGCTGCAGATTGTGGCGTGGCACCGGCGATGCCTGCCCCCGGTCCCGCAGAGTTTCTCCGATAGGCTTCTGCCAGCACATCCCGTGCAATCGGGGCCGCAACCGAAGAGCCGCCACCCCCATGCTCGACAACGACAGAAATCGCATAACGCGGGTTTTCTATCGGTGCGAAGCCGACGAACAAGGCATGATCACGATGCTTCCAGGGCAAATCCTTGTTCTTCCGAACACCCGCATCACGTTCCGCTTTGGTAATGCGTCGGACCTGCACCGTCCCTGTTTTACCGGCCATCGGAAATTCATCAATGCCCGTTGCCGAGCGTCGGGCCGTACCTCTCGGATGATTGACAACCCTGTTCATAGCATCGGTAACCAACTTGAGATGGCCAGGCGGAATGTTTAGAGATGGCACTTCCGTCGATGGCGTTTTCTGGGTGACTTTATTACCCACGGAATGGGTCAGATGCGGCACAACAGCCCGACCACCATTCGCAAGTCTTGCGGTCATCAATGCCATCTGTAGCGGCGTCAACAGAACAAAGCCCTGCCCGATACCGGCAATGACGGTTTCTCCCTGGTGCCACGGCTCATCACGTGTGGCGCGTTTCCAGTCACGGGTCGGGATCAGACCGCCCTGCTCGCCCGGAAGATCGATACCGCTTGCGCTATTGAGTCCAAACTTGCGCGCCATCGCAGCAATACGATCAATACCCGTACGTTTGGCGATTTCGTAAAAATAAACATCACAGCTTTCTGTGATGGCTTCAATCCCATCCACGAACCCGTGTCCGTGGCGCTTCCAGCAATGGAATTTAGCGTCGCCCAATTTGTACTCGCCCGAACAGAAAATCTTATGGTCTGGCGTTACAACACCCTTTTCTAACGCCGCCAGCAAAACCAGCATCTTAAAAATGGATCCCGGCGGATAAACACCCGCGATCGATTTATTGATGAGAGGCGAGCGTTCATTATTAACAAGCGCCTGCCATTCCTTGGTGCTCAGACCACGATTGAAATCATTGGAGTCGTAACTGGGGTTTGAGACCATCGCCAGCACGTCACCGTTTTGAACGTCCATAACGACGACGGATGCGCTTTCATCACCAAGACGTTTGGCAATGAATTCCTGCAGGCCAACATCCAGTGTCAGCATGACCTCTGCACCCGGCTGCCCTTCACGGCGCGAAAGTTCACGGATCATGCGACCAAATGCGTTCACCTCAACTTCGGAACTTCCACCTGTGCCGCGCATCTTGAGGTCATGAACTTTTTCAATACCCGCGCGCCCGACGCGAAACCCTGGCAACTTCAAAAGCGGGTCATCATCCAGGTCTTTTTCTGAGACCGAGGCAACATACCCCAATACATGGGCAACCTGAGGTCCGTATGGATAATGCCTGGAGCGACCGACATCGATCATCAGCCCTGGCAGGTCAGGGGCGTTAATTTCAAGCCGCGCGACCTCGGACCAATTCAGGTTTTGCTTCAGCGTAACAGGAACAAACGCACGATTTCTCCGCACTTCACGGATAATACGGCGGCGGTCATTTTCGCCCAAGGTGACGATCTTTTGAACGTGTTCTAGCACCTGATCGATATCGCTGCCCTTCACATCCTCCGGCACCAATTGCAGACGATAGTTCTGCTGGTTCTCGGCCAATGGAACCCCAAACCGATCGACGACCCGGCCTCGTGGCGGGGCCAACAGGCGCAGGTTAATCCGGTTTTCATCCGCAAGCGTGGCATAACGATCTGCTTCAACAACCTGCAAATAGTAAAGCCGCCCTGCCAAAGCCGTCAGCAATACGGCCTGTCCGCCCGCTAAAATCGCCGCGCGTCGACCAAATACTTTATGGCGATCAGGATCACGGTTCATCTTAATCTACCTGCAGAAAAGCTTGTTGCCAGCGCGTAAATAACCACGCCAGAAGCGGAAAAACGGCGGCTGTCAGACCAAATTGATAAATTGCCGAGCGTGCCTGCACGAGATCACCGGCCAAGACCGAGAGCAAGACCCATTCAAGCGCCAGCGCGCCACCGGCAACCATCATAAATCCCAACCACACGATCACGAACGACTTTCCAAAGAAAAACGTCCGCTGTGCCAACGCGGCACCCAATACCATTAGGAAAATAAGTGCGCTGACACCAACTGGAAGCCCGGATAGAAAATCGTGCAAAATCCCAATCAGGAAAACAGCAGCTGCAGGCATCAGGTCGGGCCTGTAAATGGTCCAGAAATAAATTCCAATGAGCGGTAACAAAGGGGCGACCTGGGCAAACCCCGGAATATGAAAAGGGATCGCATTAATCACGAGAAGCAAGAACGTCAACGCGAACGGCGTAAGGTCCCGGGCGAAGCGATCAACGCGGTGCCAAAAGGACGGCTTCATCGAACTCCCCTACTTCGCTGTGCTGCTACGACCGGACTGAAACTCGATGATACCATCGAGGCCATAGTCCAGAACCTGAACCACTTCCAACCGGGCGGGGTCAACAAACGGCTCCACAGAGATACCTGCCTCACCGACCGCAGCAACAATGCCGACAGGAATTCCTGATGGTAATGCGCCACCATGTCCGGATGTGACAATCCTGTCCCCAGGGGCCGCGACAACGTCTGGCGGTAAATGCACAAGCCGTAGTGTTTCACCATTGGTCCCGGCGACGACACCACGGACACGTGAACTTTCAATGACGACCGGAACACGCGAGTTCAAGTCAGCGAGCAATAGCAATCTTGAGGACCGCAACCCCACTTCCTGGACACGCCCGATCAATCCGGCCCCCGTAATGACGGCCTGACCTTTGCGGACTCCGGCACGTGACCCTGCACTTAAAATCATGGTGCGCGCAAACGCACCACCAGAATCGCCAATGACCCGCGCCGAAATCGTCTTGGTGCCAACTTCGGGCACAAAGTTCAACAAATCACGAAGCGCTTTGTTCTCTGTCTCAAGTTTCCGGGCTATTGCTTGCCATTGCAGAAGATGATCGCGTGCGGCACGGAGCCGGGCATTCTCCTCGCGAAGAGCCAACAGCGATTTGCCCTCGCCAACAGCATCATGAATATAATCCAGTGGGCGCGAGACGGCATCAAGGATAGGCGCGATTGCATCCGTGACGTGCGCGCGTGCACGCTCAAATGCTGCAGGCTCCATCTTGCCAACAAGCATAAGAGCAGACGCTGTCACAATAAGACCAATGTACGCAAATCGTTGCGCAAAGGTCCGGACAGGTGCTGCAATACGGCTTATGGAACGTTCGCGGTCGTTCAACCTATGTCACCCAGTCTTTGCGTTATTGCCCAGGTCAATATGACCGAACCGCAAAGATCGCTCGGTCAAATTAACAAAATGACCCTGTATCTGCGCACTCAAAATAAGCCAGGCGCATCAATACATGGTCGTTAGCACGTCTTTAAGACGCTTCATCTCCTCAAGCGCACGGCCTGTGCCCAGCACCACACAACTGAGGGGATCATCGGCGATCGAAACCGGCAGACCGGTCGAATGCCGCAATACAAAATCAATATTACCAAGCAGCGCACCACCACCTGTAAGCACGATACCTTTATCAACAATATCGGCCGCAAGTTCCGGTGCTGTATGCTCGAGCGCCACTTTAACCGCTTCGATAATTGCACCAACAGGTTCCGCCAAGCTCTCTGCGATTTGACGCTCAGAGATGACAAGCTCCTTTGGCACGCCGTTCATCAAATCACGGCCCTTGATTTCCATGGTCCGGCCATCGCCATCATCAGGCGGGCATGCAGACCCAATTTCTTCTTTGATACGCGCTGCAGAGCCTTCACCAACCAAAAGGTTATGGTTACGACGGATATATGCGATGATCGCCTCGTCCATCTTGTCACCGCCAACACGCACCGAGCGCGAGTAAACAATGCCGCCCAACGAGAGGACAGCAACCTCTGTTGTACCACCACCAATATCGACAACCATGGAGCCGGTTGGCTCGGTTACCGGAAGGCCGGCACCAATCGCTGCGGCCATCGGCTCTTCAATCAGATAAACTTTCCGGGCCCCCGCACTTTCAGCACTTTCCTGAATGGCACGTCGTTCAACTGCGGTCGAGCCAGACGGCACACAGACAACCACAAGGGGGCTGGCAAACGTGCGTCGGTTGTGCACTTTGCGGATAAAGTATTTGATCATCTCTTCGGCGACTTCAAAATCAGCGATCACGCCATCTCGAAGAGGACGAATAGCGCGGATGTTACCAGGCGTACGGCCCAGCATCTGCTTGGCTTCTTCGCCAACCGCGAGCACTTGTTTTTTGCCTTTAACCTCTGCAATCGCCACAACGGACGGTTCATTAAGAACAATCCCGCGTCCTTTTACATAGACCAGCGTGTTCGCGGTCCCGAGGTCAATCGCCATATCGGCGGAGAGAAATCCAAATAATCTCGATAACATAGGCTCAAAAATCCAATACAGCCGTGTGGTTCAACATTTGTCGACACTCTGCATTTATATTAAGCAGAGAACGGAATTACTAGGCCGAAAGCGCTTCCGGCGCGGTTTTTTGGCGTTTTACCAATAGTTTGTTCAATGCCATGATATATGCGCGACAACTGGCAACAAGCGTATCCGTATCTGCTGCCATTCCGTTTACAGTTCGGCCCCCTTCTTCAAGTCGTACAGAAACCTCAGCCTGCGCGTCAGTGCCTTCGGTCACAGCATGGACTTGGTAGAGTTGGAGGCTGGCCTCATGCGGCACCAATGCCTTGATGCAATTGAAAGCAGCATCGACAGGGCCGTCGCCAGTGCCCTCACAGGAATGCTCTTCGCCTGAAATGCTCAAAGTCATCGCAGCGTTCGGCGGATTGTGCACAGTGCCGCATTTGACTTCTAGGGATACCAACTGGATCACATTATCCTCGCCAACAACCTGATCATCGATCAGCGCGATTATATCCTCGTCAAACATCTCTTTTTTGAGGTCTGCCAGATCCTTGAAACGCTTAAACGCCGATTGCAGCGCATTGTCGCCGAGATCGTAGCCTAAATCGCGGGCTCGTTCACGGAAGGCATGACGACCAGAGTGCTTGCCCAGAACGATGTTTGATTTCGTCAATCCAACAGATTCCGGCGTCATGATCTCATAGGTTTCGGCATTCTTGAGCACGCCGTCCTGATGGATACCACTTTCATGCGCGAACGCATTCGCGCCCACAATGGCTTTGTTCGGCTGTACTGCAAATCCGGTGATCCCGGATAAAAGGCGCGATGCCTTCATGATCTGCGTCGTATCAATACCAGTATGATAGGGCATCACATCAGCGCGCGTCTTAAGCGCCATAACGACTTCTTCCATGGCTGCATTTCCAGCCCGCTCGCCAATACCATTGATCGTACATTCGATCTGACGCGCACCCACGGCGACCGCTGCCAACGAATTGGCGACGCCCAGACCAAGATCATTGTGGCAATGTACTGAGATGACGGCCTGATCAATATTCGGCACCCGGTTCATCAGCATCTCGATCAGTGCCGCGAACTCGGAGGGGGTCGCGTAGCCGACCGTATCTGGAATATTGATAGTGCCGGCACCGGCCGCAATCGCACTTTCCACACAGCGGCACAGAAAATCATGTTCAGTTCTGGATCCGTCTTCTGGTGACCATTCGACATCGTCCGTGTGCTGGCGCGCATGCTTGATACTGGTGACCATCGCATCATGGACGTCATCGGGCTCCATCTGCAGTTTGTATTTCATATGCAGAGGTGATGTGGACAGAAACGTATGGATTCGTTTGCGTTCAGCAGGCTTCAAAGCCTCGGCGGCACGGTCAATGTCGCCCTTCGTCGCACGGGACAGCCCGCATATAACGGGTCCTTTAACCGTACTTGCAATCGCGTGCACGGCTTCGAAATCACCGTCGGATGCGATTGGAAAACCCGCTTCGATGACATCAACACCCATGCTGGCCAAGGTTTCGGCTATTCGGAGCTTTTCACCCAAGTTCATCGAACAGCCGGGCGATTGCTCCCCGTCGCGCAGGGTTGTATCAAATATAATGACGCGGTCTTTATCGCTCATCGCAATCCTCAAAAATCAAATCACTCTCCTGAAACAGGAAAGGTCCGCCTACGGACAGTCTCATTTAAGGGTTTCCATAAGCTTAACGCCCAAAAATACAAGGAAAAAGGCGGTTTTGGTGCAAGACCGGTCGTTTCGCATCATCTTTGAATAAATGACACCAATGAATTGGGATAAACGCAGCTAGATATTCGTCCGAGCATCCCTTCTCCCTCGGGAGAAGGCCAGGATGAGGGGTGTATCACTCATAAAGAAACGAGAGATCAAATGATGCTGACGAATGTCAATTGGCGATACACGTGTCTTGAAACCAAACGTCGTCCCGGGCTTGATCCGGGATCCATATATCACACGCGAAGACTATTTGCAGTTAGGTATAGACCCCGGATCAAGCCCGGGGCGACGCTACGGGTAGGTCAGCTCAGCGGGTCATGTATCGCTGGCCTCGCATTTCTTTATAATAATCTCGAGTTTATCTTTCTCGGCATCAATAGCTTCCTCAACCATCTTCACCGTCGACGCACTGCTCATCGGCGTTAGCCCCGCCGCGACCGCATCAGCGACAAGTTGATTGTCTAAAATGGTATTTGTCTGCTTAGCTTTATTCTTCGCCGCGTCCAGTTTGGTGAAAACATCATTCTTCACTTTATTAACGCTTTGCCGAGCGCTCTCAAACACCTTCGACAAATCGACAGCGTCTTTACGAAGTTCCTCGACTACCGCCAAGCGGATATCAGTCACCGTGGTCCATAACTCGAGCCACTGATTTGACTGAGCCGTGTTTATTGCACTTTGCGCCGTTTGCAGATCGTCACTTAAGGCGTTCGAACTGGCCGTCACGATGCTCGCCAGAACGTTAACACGTGCCGTCATTTGAAGTTGGTTGGTATTATCCGAAGCAATCGCAAGACCTGTAGACGTAAGTGACATAATTTGGTTTTGAGCGTTCTGCGTCAACGTACTGGCATCCAACGCCAACCCATTCAAACGTGTAGATGCTGCCTGCAGATTAGCTGTCGTCAGGGATTCCTTCACGTTCGCCAGCTTCTGCGCACATCGAACAGCACGTATGCCTTTATCAAGAACCTCCGCACCGTGCTTTGTTTGCATAAACTCCTCAAACGTAATGACACCACCAGCGCCAAATCCGATGCCTTTCAAGACATCACTTGAAGCATCAAAACCGGCTGCGACCGCACCCGCCAGACCAAGCGCCGCCAGCGCGCCAGCACCGCCCCGATTGACGCGAACGTATTCTGTTCGCCATTCATCAAATGTTACGTCTGTTACTTTCGTGATGAGTTTTGCTGCATTTTTTTGTGCAACAGTGTCCGAAGTCGGGAATTCATCTGGGACATCCTGTTCTGTATCAATTTTCCGATAGTCCCCCATTGTTGGACCGTTAAGCGTAATACAACCTGATAGGAATCCGATTACCACCAATCCTGCGATCGGCTTTAAGTATCGTGTCGTCATAAATATCTTGGTTTTCATCGCCCTATCTCCTGTTGGAATTGTCTGTGTTGCTATCCTTTGCTGATCTTTATTTTAATATTCTATTATAACGATAAATTATAGTGTTTTACAATCATGCAAAGAGTTTGCATGAAACCTGCAATTTCATCGCATCAATTGAGAATTGAAACTGAACGTAGAGGTTACAAAAAAAGCGGCCCTCAGTTTCCCGAGAGCCGCTTAAATATCTTCTTAGACGATGGTGGTTTTAGTTCTTCGTCTTATCAACCAGCTGGTTTTCGGCAATCCATGGCATCATGGCGCGGAGCTTCTCACCGACAACCTCAACGCCGTGCTCAGCAGCCAGGCGACGTGATGCCTTAAAGCTTGCCTGACCCGTGACGTTCTCAGACATGAAGTCGCGAACAAAGCGACCCGTTTGAATGTCTGTCAGAATGTCCTTCATCCGCGCCTTGGTTTCTGGCGTAATGACTCGTGGGCCTGAGACGTAATCGCCATACTCAGCCGTGTTCGAAACAGAGTAACGCATGTTGGCGATACCACCTTCATAGATCAGGTCAACAATCAGCTTCACCTCGTGGCAGCACTCAAAGTATGCCATCTCAGGGGCGTAACCTGCTTCGACGAGCGTTTCATAACCTGCCATGATGAGGTGCGACAAACCGCCACAAAGAACAGCCTGCTCACCAAACAAGTCGGTTTCACACTCTTCTTTAAATGTTGTCTCGATGATGCCTGAACGTCCACCACCGACGCCGGATGCGTAGGACAGTGCGACCTCAAGGGCATTGCCTGTCGCGTCCTGATGAACAGCGACCAGACAAGGCACACCGGCACCGCGCTGGTATTCAGAGCGAACTGTGTGACCAGGGCCTTTTGGCGCAATCATGAAGACATCAAGATCAGCACGCGGCTCAATCAACTGGAAGTGCACGTTAAGGCCGTGCGCAAACGCAATCGCAGCGCCCTGCTTCATGTTGTCTGCAAGATGATCGCGGTAAAGTGCTGCCTGACCTTCGTCCGGCGTCAATACCATAACAACGTCAGCCCATGCCGCCGCGTCCGCAGCAGACATAACCTTCAAGCCTTCACCTTCGGCTTTAGCAGCACTTGCTGAGCCTTCGCGAAGCGCGATGACAACTTCTTTTACACCACTGTCACGCAGGTTCAGTGCGTGGGCGTGGCCTTGGCTACCATAGCCGACAACGGCAACTTTTTTGCCTTTGATCAGATTAACGTCGGCGTCACGGTCATAATAAACTCGCATTTTTCTCTCCCATGAGATCTTTGATTGGTCTTTAAATATCGAATGAAAACTGAATTTTGTTGGGGCCTTTTACAGCGATGAGGTGCCTCGGGCAATGGCGGCGATTCCAGTTCTAGAAATATCTACCAGGCCAAGTGGGCGCATCAGTTCAATAAAAGCGTTCAATTTGCCGGTATCACCAACGATTTCGAAGACAAAACTCTCGTTTGTACTGTCAACAACCCGGGCTCTGAAGATGTCCGCAATACGCAGGCTCTCAACCCGCTTGTCTCCGGTGCAGACAACTTTGACCAAAGCCAGTTCGCGGTCTACGTGAGGTCCCTCAAGCGTCAGATCACTGACCCGGTGGATAGGCACTAATCGCCCGAGTTGCGCCTTGATCTGCTCAATGATCATCTCGGTGCCAGATGTCACGACGGTAATCCGGGATAGATTTCTGGCATCATCAATTTCCGCCACGGTCAGGCTCTCAATGTTGTAACCACGGCCCGAAAACAGGCCAATCACACGCGCCAAAACGCCGGGTTCGTTGTCAACCAGTACGGAAATCGTATGGGAATTAATGGGGTCGTCTTTTTTCATGCGTCTCGTCCTTTAAAGTCAATCAGAAGAATAGGTGCCGTCATTTAGACCAGCACCATCCCTTCTTCGGACATCGGCGATTGAGCGGAATCTTCCGGTCCAAGCAGCATCTCATCGTGCGCTGCGCCAGATGGAATCATCGGGTAAACGTTTTCTGTAGGATCAACATGAACATCAACAATCACCGGCCCATCAATCGAGATCATCTCTTTCAGAACATCATCTAATTCGTCAGGCTTGGACGTCCGCAAGCCTGCCATGCCGAAGGTATCTGCCAGCTTCACAAAATCGGGCAGGCTTTCCATATAGCTTTCCGCATACCGTCCACCATGCATCAGTTCCTGCCATTGGCGGACCATACCCATGTAGAAATTATTCAAAATGAGCAATTTCACAGGCAGTCGGTACTGTGCGATTGTCGACAGTTCCTGCATGTTCATCAGGAATGACGCTTCACCCGAGATATCAATCACGAGCGAGTCCGGATGCGCGATCTGCACACCCATTGCAGCCGGTAGACCGTAACCCATCGTTCCCAGACCACCCGACGTCATCCAGCGGTTCGGCTCATCAAAATCGAAGTACTGGGCCGCCCACATCTGATGCTGACCAACTTCGGTCGTGATGTAGCTGTCTTTATCCTGTGTCAGATCAGACAGACGTTGGATAACATGCTGCGGTTTGATGATGTCACTGCCTTGCGTGTATTTCAGTGAGTCCACCGCACGCCACTCGTCAATCTGTTTCCACCATGACGACAGTGCCTTTTTGTTTGGTGTCGCTTGCGTAGATTTCCAGATTTTCGTCATATCCTCGAGAACGTGACCGACATCGCCAACGATCGGGATGTCGACCTTGACGTTTTTATTGATCGAGCTTGGATCAATATCGATGTGGATAATCTTTGCGTCAGGCGCGAAAGCATCCAGTCTGCCGGTTATTCTGTCATCGAAGCGGGCGCCAACAGCAATCATCACATCACAATCGTGCATGGCCTTATTTGCTTCATAACGACCATGCATGCCGAGCATACCCAGGTATTGCTTGTCAGACGCCGGGAACGCACCCAGTCCCATCAAGGTCAATGTGCACGGGAATCCCGTCGAGCGAACAAGATTGGTCAATAACTTGGATGCCGATGGCCCTGAATTGATGACACCACCACCGCAATAGAATACTGGCTTTTTTGCGCTAGCCATCAACTTGACGGCTTCACGAATTTTATCCAGATCACCTTTCAGGCGGGGTTGATACTTCTTGAGATCAACCTTTTCCGGCGGTGTATATTCCTGAAGCGCCAGACATACATCTTTTGGCAGATCAATCACAACCGGGCCGGGTCGACCAGAACGGGCGACATGAAATGCTTCATGCATAACTCTCGCCAGATCCTTAACGTCCTTCACGAGATAATTGTGCTTCGTACAGGGACGCGTAATGCCCGTGGTATCACACTCCTGAAAGGCGTCGTTACCAATAAGATGGGTCGGTACTTGCCCTGTTAGACAAACAATCGGAATAGAATCCATCAATGCATCTGTAAGTCCGGTTACCGCGTTGGTTGCGCCTGGACCAGACGTTACCAGAACAACGCCAACTTTCCCCGTTGAACGTGCGTAGCCCTCTGCGGCGTGCACGGCACCGCCTTCCTGGCGGACCAGTACGTGGCGGACGTGATTTTGCTGATAGATCGCATCATAGATCGGTAGGACGGCACCGCCGGGATAGCCGAAGACGACATCGACACCCTGATCGGCCAATGCCTTCAGAATGATCTCAGCTCCGGTTATTTCTGTCGTACTCATCGTACCGTTCCTTATTTAGCGTGTTTCTAACAACAATGAACGGTCGGCAACCATAGCCCCCGACCGTCGAATACATTTCAAAAAGCCCTCAATTCCAGAGAGCGCGCAGAACTTAGAGGCTCAATCCGGCGGGGTCAACAAAAACTCGCGAATAAATGAAAAGATTTTTTCATCATTTCTTTCCGAATATTTCTCAGAAACCAGTAAATCTGTATGAATCTGACGCTTGAACCACGTGATCTGTCGTTTTGCCAGGTGCCTCGAAGAGGTTTTTGCCTTCTCAATAGCGAACTCCAACTCCCACTCGCCTTTAATCACCCGCAGCAATTCCGCCACACCAACCGCCCGGGAAGCCGGTAAATCTCCAGACAGGCCAAGCTTTGCGAACGCCTCTGCCTCAGTCATCGCGCCCGAAGCCATCATCTGGTCAAAGCGTGCATCAATTTGCGCGTACATTTCTTCACGAGGTGGCATCAATACGATGCTCAGAAACCGTCCGGCATAGCCAGGCGCTTCGGGTTGCGCGTGCTGCCAATCTGTGAGCGTGCGCCCGGTTGCTGCGAACACGGCAGCGGCACGGATCAGGCGCTGGCGATCACTGGCTGGCAATCGATCAGCTGTTGTCCGGTCAACCGCCGCCAGTTCGGCCTTAAATGCTTCCCCGCCAATATCATCAAGGTGCTCGGTAATACTATCGATCATCTCGGGCGGAACTTGCGGTACGGATGCCAGCCCTGTTGTTAGCGCTTTCAGGTAAAGCCCTGTTCCCCCCGTGACCACCGGCAATGCGTCTCGCTGATGAATATCGCTAATGGCGGCCTGTGCCATCGTCAGCCATTTACCCGCTGAGCATCGTTCCGCGGCGGACATGCATCCAAATAGGTGGTGCGGCACTCTCGAGATTTCGTCCGGCGTGGGCCGGGCAGTCAGAACGGATAGTTCCTCATAGACCTGCATACTGTCAGCGTTGACGATTTCACCGTTGAATTGCTCAGCTACTTTTAGAGCTAAACCGGTTTTTCCGCTTGCGGTCGGCCCTGCAATGATGACAACAGGTGATAAATTGTCCAATGTTTGGCCCTCAACAATCCAGCTCGGAGATACCCGATGCAATCTGTACTGACATTAATTGCCCCCGAAGGCACCCCTCTGACAACCACCAATGTCAGTAAAATCCGATCAAGGCTCGATGCGCTTGGTGCAGAAACCGATACACCCGACTGGTTATGCACAGATATGGCCTGTGACATCAGATATGAGAATCTTGCAGACGATCAGGCAGAAGCCGCGGCGCGAAGTATCTTCAAGGATGATCCTATCGATGCGATTGCTCAGCCGACACAATGTCGCCGCAAGCACCTATTGCTTGCCGATATGGACAGCACCATTGTCACCACCGAGACACTGGATGATCTTGCTGCGCACATCGGCCTCAAAGATGAAATTTCTGCTATCACGGCACGCGCCATGAACGGAGAATTGGATTTCGCCGAGGCGCTGAAGGAGCGGGTCATGATGTTGAAAGACTTGCCCGTCACAGCTTTGGAGGACGCCTATCAGGCTGTCATCATTTCAAAGGGCGCTGAAACGCTGGTTAAAACCATGGCCGCCAACGGTGCGCATTGTGTGCTGGTCTCTGGCGGTTTCAAGTACTTCACATCGCGGATCGCCGAACGTTGCGGGTTCCATGAAGATCTCTCGAACGACTTTGTCATCGCGGACGGCAAATTAACCGGTGAAGTGACGTCCCCGATACTTGATAAGAACGCCAAGCTCGACGCCCTGCTTGAGTATACGGCCATTCAAGGCTTAAGCGTCGCAGAAACACTGTGCGTCGGTGACGGTGCAAACGATCTGCCCATGCTGCAAGCCGCTGGCCTGGGCGTTGCATACCGTGGCAAGCCAAGCGTACGCGCCGAAGCGCCCGCGCGCCTTGATCATGCAGATTTGCGCGGTTTGCTTTTCGCTCAAGGCTATAAGGCTGGCGACTCCTAAAGTTAATTGAACCAACGTTAGTCCGCCAAAGGCCTCACTCGACGATAAAAGTGAGGCGCTTTAGCCCTTGTCGATACGAATAGCGACGAACCGCAGCCCTTGATTGCTCTCAACGCGGAGCAAGACAGACTTCCGACCCTGTGCCTTCGCTTCATCAACTTTCTGCATCACGTCTGCGGGGTTGGAAACATCACCCTGACTAACCTGAATAATCCGATCACCAGGCTGCAGACCCTTCTCAGCTGATGGACCGTCTGCATCAACCGATGTCACAACGACACCCTTGGCACTTTCATCCAGACCATACTTGGCGCGTGTGCGTTCGTTGATTTCAGCGACCTTGAGGCCCAAGCCTTCAACTGTGCTCTCGCTACCAGTGTTCTTATTCGTGGCAGCCGCCGCAACAGTTGCTGGTGTTTCCTTGAGCGCACCAACTTTTACTTTGATTGTTTTACGCTTTCCATCACGCCAGATCACAGCTTCGACCGTCGTATCAGGCTCAACGTCAGCGACAATTCGAGGCAGACGCCGCATCTCTGGCACTTCGACGCCGCCAAATTCAAGAATTACGTCGCCAGGCTTAAGATCCGCTGACGCTGCAGGGCCATCCTCGACGACGCTTGCAACCATCGCACCAGATGCATTTTCAAGCCCCAGGCTTTCCGCGATCTCGTCAGTAACAGATTGAATGTGAACACCCAACCAGCCGCGGCGGACTTCGCCGTGCTTGATCAATTGTTTGATGACAGCCGCAGCGGTCGATGTCGGGATCGCAAAACCAATTCCCACGCTGCCGCCCGTTGGTGAGAAAATGGCGGTATTAATACCAATCACTTCGCCATCCATATTAAAGGTCGGACCACCTGAGTTACCCCGGTTGATCGACGCATCCGTTTGCAGAAAATCATCGTATGGGCCTGAATTAATATCACGACCGCGCGCTGAGATAATGCCAGCCGTCACCGTGCCACCCAGACCAAACGGGTTACCAATCGCCATGACCCAGTCGCCCACTTCGCTGTCATCTGAATCGCCAAGCTCAGCAACCGGCAGATCACCCTCGTATTCAACTTTCAGCACCGCAATATCTGTCTTGGGATCACGGCCAATAAGTTCAGCCTTGAGACGTGTATCATCATGAAGGATGACCGAAATCTCATCGGCGTCCTGAATGACGTGGTTATTCGTGACCACATACCCCTTGGCATCAACAATAAAGCCTGAGCCCAATGACGTCGCACGACGCGGGCGCTGTTGCTGGCCGTTGCGCTCAAAGAACTCCTTAAAGAAATCTTCAAAAGGTGATCCTGGCGGTAGCTGTGGAATTTCAGGCCCCGCCCGTCCTTCGACAGTCTGCGTCGTGGAAATATTCACAACCGTCGGCAAAAGCTTCTTCGCCAGACCTGAGAAAGATTCAGGCGCACCCTTTGCGAACGCGGCGCTAACCTGCAACGCGACTGCCATCGCAACAATGAATGCGACAACCCGCATCATCCACATGGCAACGCCCGAGGCATCTTCTGCTTTTGCTACAGCGCGAGAATGTTTCATCGATCTACCAACCTTTATCAAAATAATTTAACGATACTGTGCACAACATATGTGCACCCGTCTACGCATCAAATGTGTCGGAACCATGGCTATGTCCAGTCCCTGGCACAAATTGTACCTAACCGCGAATAAGCCAGATAATACCAACCCCGACTATGGCCGCTGTCACACCAAACGCACGCAATGCCGAAGACGGTTGCTCCAACACACTTAGCATCATCTTTTTCATGGCATCAGGAAAGAGCGCATAGCAAACGCCCTCGATCACAATTGCGAGACCGAGGGCGGTTAGAAATGCTGTCATATCAATAATAAGCTGCTAAGCCAGAGATCACTTTGGCTTAGGCTGTGCCTCATTGAAGTAACGGAAGAACTCGCTATCCGGCGACAACACCATCGTCGTGCCTTCGTCGAATGCGCCTTCATATGCTTCCATGGAACGGTAGAAGTTAAAGAACTCAGGGTCCTGGCCAAACGCATCGCCCAGAATTTTGTTCTTTGTACCTTCACCTTCACCACGAAGAATTTGTGATGTCCGGTTTGCTTCGGCGAAAATCACCGTCCGTTTACGATCAGCTTCAGCCTGAATGGTGAGTTTTTGCTCTTCACCCTCAGCACGAAGTTGTGCCGCTTGCGCAACACGGTCTGAGCGCATCCGGTTGTACACCGACTGCAACGTCGCATCCGGCAAGTCCGTACGACCAATCCGCAAATCCACCAGTTCAACACCGAACTTTGGCGCCTGCGCCTTCAGTGTTTCGAAGATTTTTGTCATGACACCAGCACGCTTTGACGACAACATGTCCGCCAATGATGATTTCGCAACTTCGGCACGTACGGCAGAGTTCACGAGATTACCAAAGATTTGCCGGAAGTTTGCATCCGTCTGCGCCGTTTTCAGAAACTCCAACGGATCGACAATTTTATAGCGCGCAAAGCTGTCGACATTAATCCGCTTTTGATCTGACAACAGAACTTCCGTTGGCTGCGGATCCAAATCAAGGATGCGCTTGTCAAAGAACCGTACATTCTGAATGAACGGAATTTTGAAATTCAAGCCAGGGTTTTCGACTGGACGCACAGGGTTACCAAACTGGAGCACCAGCGCTTGTTGTGTTTGGTGCACCGTAAAAGCGGCACTCCAGGCAACGATACCCGCAAGGCCAATGACAACAATAATCGCGAGACCTGATTTTTTCATCACTGGGTTCCTCCAGATTTCTTCTGTAACTCATTTAGCGGAAGGTACGGGACGACCCCCTTATCTCCGGCGGCGCCTTCATCAATGATGATTTTGTTTGCACTGCGCAGCACTTGCTGCATGCGCTCTAGGTAAAGACGACGTGTCGTCACGTCTTTGCTCGTCTTGTACGTTTCGTAAACGGACAAGAAGCGTGCGGCTTCACCTTCAGCTTCCTTGATTACCTGCTCTTTGTAAGCACGAGCCGCAGCGAGGCGTTTTTCAGCTTCACCTTTTGCCCGTGGCACAATGTCGTTCGAATATGCTGTTGCTTCGTTAACCAGTCGTTCCTGGTCCTGCTTAGCCCGCTGCACATCGTTAAAGGCATCAATAACCTCTTTCGGAGGATCGGTTTCCTGCATCCTGAATTCTGTGATCAGAATACCGGCACCATAGCTATCAAGAATTGATTGCAAAAGCTCCTGCGTACTGGCTTCAACAACTTGACGTCCGCCGGTTAGGGCTTGCTCAAGCTGGGTCTGACCGATGATCTCACGCATGGCACTTTCAGCAGCAATTTTAATGGTGCCTTCTGGATCGCGAATATTGAAGAGATACTCTTCAGCATTCTTGATCTGCCATTGCACAACTGAGTCGGTATCAATCACGTTTTGATCGCTGGTCAGCATCAAGCTTTCGGTCGGCACGTCGCGTTTGACACTGTTTGTATCTACGCCACCACGATAGCCAATCTTGACCGTATTAACTTTGGTTACATTCGGCCGATAAACCGTACCGATTGGGCCCGGTAGCCAATAGTTCAGGCCTGGCTGCGTTTGCTTGACGTATTTGCCAAATAAAAGCTCCACGCCAACCTGTTCCGGTTGCACACGGTAGAAACCGCTGCCAAGCCAGATCGCAACAACTGCAATGAGGATCAGTGCAATACCTTTGCCACCAAGACCGCCACCGCCGGGCATCATACCACGGACTTTCTCTTGGGCACGACGTAGCGCCTCTTCAACGTCAGGCGGCTGCATACCACCGCCGCCACCGCCGCCGGAGCCACCACCCCAAGGGCCTTGGCCACCGCCACCGCCGCTACCACCGCCGCCGCCCCATGGGCCGCCTTGTTTCTTCGAAGCCATCTGTTAAATCCTACCCTTGCTTTCCCGGCGCCTAGTCTGCATCCATTGTCACGACGCGTACGAGGCTACTTGTAATTTTGCTGGTTCACGTTAACTAGATGATGAACAAGCGGTTCGCGTTATAGGACACCCCTGTACCGGTGACAAATCATTGTCGGGGTGTCTTGCATAGATATCGGCCAAAAATTGGAGATTGCAACCATGTCCGAGGTTACAAATGACGTCATTCTTGAAGCGCTGAAAGGCGTCAACGACCCGATAAGCGGCAAGGATGTCGTGAGTGCGGGAATAATTCAAGGTTTACAAACACTTGATGGGAATGTCGCGTTCGCAATCGAGGTGCCAGCCGAAAAAGGTGCCGAAATGGAACCGTTAAGAAAAGAAGCAGAGGATACCGTTTTTGCCCTCGCCGGCGTGGTATCCGCGACAGTCGTTCTTACTGCCGAGCGCGCTCCAAGTGCTGCGCCGCAAGCCCCACAAGGCGGACAGCAGACAAAACCGGGCTCTCCTGTGCCGCCACAGGGACAAGGTGATCTTCTTCCGGGCGTGAAATCGATCATTGCCGTCGCATCCGGCAAGGGTGGTGTTGGTAAATCAACAACCGCCGTAAACATTGCGCTTGGCCTGGCAGCCGGGGGTCGCAAAGTAGGCCTGCTGGACGCCGACATTTACGGCCCGTCTATGCCTCGCATGATGGGAATCTCTGGCAAACCAAATTCCGCGGACGGCAAGACACTCGACCCAATGGAGAACTATGGCATCAAGGTTATGTCTATGGGCTTCATGGTCGACGAGGAAACGCCGATGATTTGGCGTGGCCCCATGGTTCAGTCTGCCCTCGAGCAAATGATGCGTGATGTGAACTGGGGCGAGTTGGACGTTCTCGTCGTCGATATGCCGCCCGGTACAGGCGATGCACAGCTTACAATGGCACAACGCGTACCGCTAGCAGGCGCAGTCATTGTCTCGACACCTCAAGACATTGCACTGTTAGATGCACGCAAAGGCCTCAACATGTTCCGCAAGGTCGATGTACCTGTATTCGGCATTGTTGAAAATATGAGTTATTTCCTCTGCCCAGATAACGGCATACGGTATAATATCTTTGGTCATGGTGGGGCAAAGAAAGAAGCAGAACGAATGGGTGTTGATTTCCTTGGTGAAGTGCCAATTGAAATCGAAATTCGCGAACGTTCAGATGCGGGCACGCCGATCACGGCTGCTGACCCGGATAGTGCGGCTGCAAAAAACTACCGGGCTATCGCGGAAACCATCTGGGCTAAGATTGAGCAAGGCCAAGCAGGCGACAGCCGGGCCCCTCGTATCGTTATCCAGTAACTCTGCACATGCGTAACCAACGCCACACGCTTAAACGTTTTATCCGGGCGGTGGCGCTTGGCGGCATGTTGGGGGTTCTGTCGATCCCTGCCGGGGCGGACACGGTGGTTGCGCTGCCAGGCTCAGAATGTCGCGAAGTGCGCCAGACCTTGGAAACTTACGTGCCAATCGCACCCGGTTTCCGGCAATTGGAAATGCCTTTTCCAGAGAACCAAGAAAACATCAAGGGTACCTTGTGCCGACTGGTCGCCGTCGGCACAGGCATTCACGTTGAGAACGAACAGGTGCGAACGCTTAAAGATTTACAAGCGTATGTTCGGGGTGCGCTGGAAGAAACTGAATGGCGTGAAACCGAGCAGACCAAGCGATTTAGTGGCAAGTCCAAACACGGCCGGCATGTATTTGCTCTGACCCGCAATAACGCCATTTGTGTCACGACCATTCAGGTCGGCATGGTCCCGGGCGTCGAGCCAAACAAAGGCGCGCTCGAAGATGGCACGATCTATCTGGGATCACTTCGCCCGCATCAACGCGAATGGTGGATCGCCGTCGACTGTTTTCATTTTTGATCAACGGCCAAGAAGCGCTACTTTTTTCGCTCTCTATCCGCATCGATAAGCAAAGCCATACCGGCAATGGCACCAGGCAATGCCTTGATCGCATGCGCAATTCCTAAAACAATAATGCCGTGATGCAGGCCGACATCACCCTCGGCAATATCTTCGAACAGCGACTCCCCGGCTTCGAAGATCCCCGTCGCGACAAGAATCAATCCGACCACAAGCTCCACGTAGGGACTTTTTGCGATCGCCTCCAAACGTTTTAAAAACTTATGCATACGAATTTAACACGGCCATCTGTAAGAAATTTTCTTGGTATTTAATACACGATATCAGAACACATCTCGACTTCAATTTGTCGCCACGAGTTCAAAACTGCATCGCATTGTGTTTCGCTTCTTCCAAAGTATCCCGATCAATTGCGCTTCGTGACATAACCCGCAACCCGGAATAAACGGCCAACAGCAACCGCGCTTTGGAGGCGATGTCTTCTTCGTTCCAATCCGGCCTCGCCTTTTTAAGGGCCTCCCTGAGTGCGCGATCCAATTTGTTATACCCCCGGCGCACAAGCGCATGCGTATCTGCATCCAGCGCAGCTTTGTCAGCTGAGGCATTGCACAGAAAACAGCCCCGCGTATCCCCCTTATTCCAAACAGCATCGATGGGCGACGAGAGGAACGCGTCGATATGATCAACCGGATCATTTCCTGACGTCAGCGCATCACACGCCGTATCCACGACCAATGCTTCATAGTGCGCAATCGCTTTTAAATACATATCGTGCTTGCTGCCGAAAGCCGCATAGAGACTGCCCTTTTTCAGAGTCGTGACATCAACCATGTCGCTAAGGCTGGTCCCTTCGTAGCCTTTCTCCCAAAAAATATTCATCAGTTTCTGGAGCGTTTCACGCTCGTCAAACTCTCTTGGTCTGCCGGCAGATCTCAATTCACGCATTTGTGATTTCCCTATTCATGACCGATCGGTAATTATTCCTCATCACTTTGCACAAACGAAGTGCATAAATGTATCAATTTAATGACCAATTGGTCAATATTACAGGAGCTACACATGTTTACGTTGAAAACACTTAGATCAATCGGTTTCGCACTTCTCGCCGTCGCGGCACTGGGGTTTACCCCCGCGCAAACACATGCTGGAAGCATGGATGTATCAGGTGGGACCTTCTCAGGCCTGTCCAATCATGTGACTGAAGGCAGCATTTCCATCGTCAAAACCGGTTCCGGATATGAGTTGGTTTTTGCGGATAACTTCTCACTCGATGGCGCGCCCGATCCCGTCGTTGGGCTTGGAAGTAACGGCAAATATGAGCCGGCAACCGAAGTGTCGAAGCTGAAAAACAAGACCGGTGCCCAGTCATATAAACTGCCCGCATCCTTTAAGCCGGGCGAGCATTCAGAAGTATACGTTTGGTGCAAAGATGTTGGCGTACCACTTGGCGTCGCAACCCTTAAGAAAAGCAGTTAACTCCCCGCGGATGACCTCGACGGCCACCGGGCCGTTGGGGTTTTCTGCCGCCCGCCCGTTAGCGACGTCGCAACGTCACAAAACTGAAAGTCGGTCCTTCAGGTGTTTCCGCCGGCTGCTTTTCTCGTGACGTCTCTTGCCAGATACTTGTATCGATTTCAGGAAACACCGTATCCCCATCAATCGTCTCGTGGACTTCGGTCAGTTCAATCACGTCAGCGATTTTTATGGTCTCAGCATATATCTGCCCACCACCGATGATCATCGCCTTCTCAGCGTTATCATCGCGGCAAAGCGCCAGCGCCGCATCAATCGTCGCCACTGTATCAGCGCCTTCAGGCATGAATTCAGTGTTCCGGGTAATCACAATGTTACGGCGCCCGGGTAACGCGCGCCCTATACTGTCCCGGGTTTTGCGCCCCATTATGATCGGGCTACCCATCGTCACCTTTTTAAAATGTTTAAGATCTGCCGATATCTGCCATGGCAATCCACCGTCACGGCCGATCACGCGGTTTTCAGACATCGCAACCACAAGGACGACCTGCATATTCATCAAACCGAGATCGGTGCTTTGATGTGTGGATGAGCTTCATAGCCTTCAAGGGTGAAGTCTTCGAACTTAAAGCCCGCTATATCCGTCACATCCGGATTGATCCGCATCGTTGGCAAGGGCATCGGATCACGGGTGAGCTGCAAGTCTGCTTGTTCCAGATGATTGGAATAGAGATGCGCGTCCCCCAACGTGTGCACGAATACACCTGGTTTTAGTCCTGTCACCTGCGCCATCATCATCACAAGCAACGCGTAGGACGCGATATTAAACGGCACGCCCAAAAAGACATCTGCAGAACGCTGATAGAGCTGACAGTTCAGCCGCCCCTCCATCACCTGAAATTGAAACAGACAGTGGCACGGCGGCAAAGCCATATCATCGATGTCGGCAGGATTCCACGCGCTAACCACCATGCGACGCGAGCCTGGGCGTTCTTTGATCTCACGAATGACCCAGTCGATCTGATCTATCTTGCGATTGTCCGGTGTCGCCCAGGACCGCCACTGGCGACCATAAACGGGCCCAAGCTCGCCATTCTCATCGGCCCACTCATCCCAGATCCGGACACCATTGTCGTTCAGGTATTTTATGTTGGTATCACCCGCAACAAACCATAACAGCTCGTGGATGATTGATTTTAGATGCAACTTCTTTGTCGTCAGGATCGGAAACCCATCATCCAGATCAAAGCGCATTTGATGGCCAAACACGGCCTGCGTCCCGGTGCCGGTTCGATCACCGCGCATCACACCGTGGGTGCGAATGTGTCTTAAAAGATCAAGGTACTGTTGCATACCCTGACTTTACGCGCCCGACCCCTGCGCTGCCAACATCTCACGTGCGGCATTTACAACCCGTTCCGGTGTCAGTTGCTGAAGACAAAGGTAGCGCCCGCCTTCAAGCGGATGGATACAGTTTCCAAGGCATCCGGCGCAGTCTATTTCAGGGACTTCAAAGCGGACATTTTCCGGTGTCATGCGCGAATCGTAGGGTACGCTGTCCACGATATGCGCCGCCGATGCCAGGCAAAGTGTCGGCGCACCGACCCCGACCGCCAGATGCATCACGGATGTATCCACAGACACCACCAGCGCGGCGCCTCGCATCAATGCCGCCTTTGATTCCATGTCTGTCGCATCGATTTTTACCTCGGGCATATCTGCAAGTGCTTGATGATGTGGGGCACGGGCAAGATCATTTGGACCCGTCGACAATATAATATCGTGCGTCTTCGAAAAAGCTTCTGTAATGGCGATAAAGACATCGGGCGCGGCTTCGCGTTCGGCAATTGCCGAGAACGGATGCAACACGATATGCGGCCTGTCACCTGATCGCGGCGCTGGCATCCGATCCGGTGCGAAAGCGACCTTTGGGGGTGGCGTGTCGTTTTTTGCGAGCCCTTTGGCGAGCTCCCACCACCTGATCAGGCGATGTGCCATTGCGGGTTCGGGCTCGACCCAGTCCGTGTACCAGTCACGGTGTGCTGTTAACGCGGCATCATGCTTTGGCCATGATCGTGGGCGGAGCGCATATCTCTCAGCCGCACCACTCGCCATAATCATGACGTCATCGACGGTTGGTAGCCGCAGATGATCCGTGCTGATGGCCAGCCTGACGCCTAAGTCACGGATATCTCTTGAGATCGATAAACGGTACAACGGGTTGCGAATGAATTTTCGATAATCAACAGGCAACAAATTGACCCGTTCGGAAAACAGGAACCGAACAATCTGGCTTTCTTGGCGCACAACAAGTGTTACGTCCTCATCATCCGGGATCAGCCCGATAAAGCGCTCAATCATCAATGAGAAAAGGATTGTGTCGCCGATCCCGCCCGACGAGACGATCAACAACCCGCGTTTGTCTGAGCGCGCGCGACGCGCATTACTCTGGATCATCGCGTCGGTGATCGTGGTCATAAGCGACAGGGCGGTATCCTCCAATAGTTCGGGTATTCTACTCAGCAATTTACGCCGTGCAATCGATCCCTACCGCAACATACAGACGCAGGCCGAAATGACGCGATACTTCCTCTCCTCAGGGAGAGGGCCGGGGGCGGCAACACACAATTCAGGACCTTGCGAAAACCGTATGTTAGGCGCATATTAAGGGTGCTGGTTTTCCAGCTATGGTGATAAACGCTTCTCGGAATAAGCGTTGTGGACCCGGGGGCGGTACCCGGCACCTCCACCAAGTTCTCCCATGCAGAGCACGTGCAATGCAGGGGTAAGCTGATGGGGGTGAAACAGGATCGACACGCGTGGTAAAGGTTTAGTTTTCACTCGGCATGGTTCCGCCGTTACCGGGCCATTTTCACAAGTGCCAACGATAATGAAGCACTTGCAGTCGCGGCCTAATACGCCATAACGACTACGGGGTTCGAGGGGCACCTGGCAACAGAAGCCCCTCACTTTATTTCTGCAAAAATGAATCCCATTGTGCCTTTCACGATGGCTGTGATGGGTCTACATTATATGTATGATTGATGAAGACAGCGATATTCTAAGATACGATCTGTGGATCGAGGATGCCCTTCGGAGCGTTATCCGCCGTTCTTTGACGACCGTCGAAGAGATGGGGTTGCCGGGCGACCATCATTTTTACATCACATTCCGGACAGAACACGAAGATGTCGGCATGGCGGATTGGCTTCGGGCTGAATACCCCGAAGAAATGACCATTGTGCTTCAGCATCAATATGACAGCCTGACCGTCGGTGTTGATGGCTTTAACATCAAGCTTCGGTTTGGTGGACGTCCGGAACTGCTCGAAATTCCATTTGAAGCGATCACTTCTTTTGCAGATCCATCGGTCAGCTTTGGCCTGCAATTGAAATCCGTAGATCTCGACGATGAGGACGATGACGGTGAAGAGCTGACCCCTGAAGAGTTGGGCATCAATCCTTCAGCGCGCCTGAACGATACGGGCGACGACGCCAAGGACGCGCCCGAAGAAAAGAAATCCGGCGAGGTCATTGCCCTCGACGCATTTAGAAACAAACAAAGTTAATTCCATCTTGCGGCCATGTTATTCCCGCCGCTCCAGACCATGAGTGAGCCATGAGCGATTACGTGCACCACACAATGTTTCCATTGGGCGCCGACGAGACGCCGTACCGTAAACTGACCGACGAGTATGTCAGCGTCACAGAAATCAACGGTACTGAAGTCATTACTATCGACCCAAAGGCGATCACCCTTTTAACCTTTGAAGCCTTCAAAGACGTCTCGCATCTGTTACGTCCTGGGCACCTCCAGCAATTACGCAACATTCTGGATGACCCCGAGGCGTCGGATAACGACCGCTTTGTGGCCTTTGATCTATTGAAAAACGCCAACATCGCAGCGGGGGGTATTCTGCCCATGTGCCAGGATACAGGCACGGCGATTGTCATGGGTAAAAAAGGTCAGCAGATCTGGACGGGTGGCGGCGACGAAGCGGCCATCTCCGAGGGCGTGCTCAAAACCTATACGGAGACAAATCTCCGCTATTCGCAAGTCTCACCATCAGACATGTTTGCCGAGGTCAACACAGGCAACAACCTGCCCGCGCAGATCGATCTGTATGCCGATGAAGGTGATGCCTACAAGTTTCTGTTCATCGCCAAGGGTGGTGGGTCTGCAAACAAAACCTTCCTGTATCAGGAAACCAAGGCGCTATTGAATGAGAAACGCCTGACCGAGTTCGTCGATGAAAAAATCCGCACCCTCGGGACCGCCGCTTGCCCGCCCTACCACCTCTCCATCGTAATCGGTGGCACGTCGGCAGAACAAACCCTGAAGACCGTGAAGCTCGGGTCCTGTAAATACCTCGACGCGTTACCGACACATGGCGGGTCGCACGGCCAAGCTTACCGCGACACGGAATGGGAAGAACGTATTCTCAAGATGACACAGGAAATGGGAATTGGCGCCCAGTTCGGCGGCAAATATTTCTGTCACGATGTCCGTGTCATTCGCCTGCCCCGTCATGGTGCAAGCTGCCCTGTGGGCATTGGCGTATCTTGCTCGGCTGACCGCCAGATGAAGGGCAAGATTACAAAGGACGGCGTGTTCCTTGAACAGCTTGAGATGAACCCGGCAAAGTATCTGCCTGAAATCACCACAGAAACACTTGGTGGCGACGTCATCGATATTGATCTCCGCCAGCCGATGAAGGATGTCCTGGCCGAGCTGTCCAAACACCCGGTTAAAACGCGCGTGTCTCTGACCGGTACGTTGATCGTGGCGCGTGATATCGCTCACGCCAAGCTGAAGGAGCGTCTGGATGCGGGTGAAGACCTGCCGCAATACTTCAAGGATCATCCGGTGTATTACGCAGGGCCTGCAAAGACACCTGAAGGATTTGCATCAGGCTCGTTCGGACCAACGACGGCAGGTCGCATGGACAGTTATGTTGATCAGTTTCAGGCTGCGGGTGGATCCATGGTGATGCTCGCCAAGGGCAATCGCTCTAAAGCTGTGACGGATGCCTGCAAAAGTCATGGCGGATTTTATCTCGGCTCTATTGGCGGACCGGCTGCGCGTCTGGCACAAGACTGCATAACCAAGGTCGAAGTTGTTGAATACGAAGAGCTTGGCATGGAAGCGATCTGGAAAATTGAAATTCAGGACTTCCCTGCGTTCATCGTTGTTGATGATAAGGGCAATGATTTCTTTGACGCATTCAAAAAGCGTGTACCAGCATAGAGCCCCCTCACCTCTCCTCTCCCCCATTCCATAGGGGAGAGGGACTCTCGGATAAAAGCACGGTTCAAATCCCTCTCCGCCTTCAAGGAGGAGAGGTTAGGTAAGGAGGTCATATATATGAAGACATTCCCTGCAGGCCTGGATTATGCTTCGCACTTATATAACGAGGAAAAACATGTCTAACACACGCAAAGAAACCGATAGCCTTGGTCATATCGACGTCCCGGCAGACAAGTATTGGGGTGCGCAGACCGAGCGTTCCCGTCGCAATTTTCCAATTGGCGATGCGCGTGAGCGGATGCCGATTGAACTGATCCGGGCCTTTGCCATTCAAAAAGAAGCCGCGGCGCGGACCAACATTGCCTTGAACGTTCTGGACGAGAAAATTGGTACAGCAATCACGACTGCCGCCGCCGAAGTATCCGACGGCACACTGGATGATCATTTCCCGCTGGTGATCTGGCAAACCGGATCTGGCACCCAGACCAATATGAACCTGAACGAAGTGATCGCGAACCGGGCCATCGAGTTGATGGGCGGCACCATGGGCTCAAAGACACCCGTACATCCAAACGATCATGTGAACATGTCGCAGTCGTCAAACGATAGCTTTCCGACCGCGATGCATATCGCTCTGGCACTGGAAACCACCGAACGCCTGATGCCTGCAATGGACGGCCTGGCCAAAAGCCTGACCGCCAAACAGGAACAATTTAAAGATATCGTCAAAATCGGCCGAACCCATTTACAAGACGCGACACCGATGACGCTTGGTCAGGAGTTCTCCGGTTATGCGCACATGACCCTGGAAAACATTGAGCGCCTCAAGAAATCCCTCAATCAGATCTACGAGTTGGCACAAGGCGGAACTGCCGTTGGGACAGGCCTCAATGCGCCTGAAGGCTTTGATACGTTGTTCGCCGAAGAAGTCTCCAGCATTACCGGCCTGCCGTTCCGAACATGCCCGAACAAGTTCTATGCGTTGGCGTCGGAAGATGCGCCGGTGAATTTATCTGGCAAGCTCAACACGATTGCCGCGTCCGTCATGAAGATCGCCAACGACATTCGCCTGCTGGGTTCCGGTCCAAGGTCTGGTCTGGGCGAGTTATTGCTTCCCGCCAACGAGCCGGGCTCTTCGATCATGCCGGGCAAAGTTAACCCGACCCAGGCAGAAGCCCTGACACAGGTCGCGGCCCAGGTGATGGGCAATCACACGACGGTCACCGTCGCGGCGTCCCATGGGCATTTACAGCTCAATGTGTTCAAGCCGGTCATTGTGGCCGCTTGTTTGCGTTCAATTCGTCTGCTGGCGGATTCAATTGATAGCTTCCGACTTCGCTGCGTGGACGGTATCGAAGCTGATACCGCGCGCATTGCTGAGCTAACAGAACGTTCATTGATGCTGGTCACCGCATTGACGCCTGAGATTGGCTACGACAAGTCTGCAGAGATTGCCAAGAAAGCCCATAGCGAAGGCACAACATTAAAAGAGGCTGCTCTCGCTCTTGGCTATCTGGATGAGGCAACGTTTGATAAGCTGGTTCGACCTGAAACAATGGTTGGCTGACGGGAGGCAACAATCGCACACGAACTAAAACCAGACGGCGAGATTGCTGCCGATCTTTCGAACAGCCGCCTCGATGACGAGGCCATCCGTGCCGCCCGCGTAGATCTGGCAGCCTGTTTTCGTATGGCTGCGCGACTTGGGTATCATGAAGGTATCTGCAATCATTTCTCGTGCGTCCTGCCGGGTCGCGACGATCTTTTTCTGGTCAATCCATATGGCCTCTCATTCAGTGAAATCACTGCATCATCGCTGATCATCTGTGATTTCAACGGCAACGTCATTGAGGGCGAAGGTGTCCCAGAGGCCACCGCGTTCTATATTCACGCCCGCTTGCATCTTCGCCGTCCCAGTGCCCGCATCGCGCTGCACACTCATATGCCACATGCGACCGCATTGGCGATGGTTGAGGGGGAACCGCTTGTCTGGGCGGGGCAATCTGCGCTCAAATTCTATGGCCGTACCGCCGTTGACGAGAATTACAACGGCCTTGCCCTGGACACGGACGAAGGCGACCGCATCGCCGACACCATGGGCGATAATGATATCGCGTTTTTAAAGAACCATGGCGTGATGGTAACCGGCCCAACGATTGCTGAGGCGTGGGACGATCTCTATTACCTTGAGCGCGCTTGCGAATTACAGCTAAAGGCGATGACGACGGGGCGACCTTTAAAGCCTGTTGCGCCAGACATCGCTGCCAAGACCGCTCAGCAGATGCGCGTCGGAGACCGCGAAAGTGCCTACCTTCATCTCGACAGTATCAAACGAATTCTGACCCGCGAAGAACCCGAATTCGCCACCTGAACAGGAAATCATCATGAATAAAGTCACCATCGTCACCGGCGGATCGCGCGGCATCGGCGCTGCCACGGCAAAACTGTTGGCCAGCCATGGGCACGCGGTCTGTGTGAACTATGTATCCGATGCCGATGCGGCCAATTCTGTCGTGCGCGAGATCGATGCGTCAGGTGGACGCGCCATCGCGGTGCAGGCAGACACGGCCGTCGAGGCTGACGTGATGCGAATGTTTGAGACTGTCGACAAGGAACTCGGGACACTCACGGGGCTTGTGAACAACGCCGGGATCAATGGGCGGCGCACCCGTGTCGATGACCTGCAACCCGATGAAATCCGTGCGCTTTTAGATATCAATGTGCTGGGCTGTATTATCTGTGCCCGCGAAGCCATCAAACGCATGTCGACAACCCATGGCGGTCAGGGTGGCGCCATTGTCAATGTCTCGAGCGGATCAGCCAATCTGGGCAACCCCGGCATAGGCGTGCTGTATGCCACGTCGAAAGGCGCGCTAAACTCATTTTCTATTGGCCTTGCACAAGAAGTTGCCGCCGAAGGCGTGCGGGTCAATATCGTCGCCCCCGGGATGACACAAACGGATATGCCGGGTGCAGACCGGATCGCCGCCCAGGCTTCAAAAATCCCCATGGGCCGAGTGGCTGAACCCATCGAGGTCGCCGAAGCCATTCACTTCCTGCTTAGTGACAATGCCAGCTATATCGCAGGCGCCAACATCCGCGTCGGCGGCGGGCGTTTGTGACATAAGATTAAATGTTATTGATTTGACTCGTCACTGCTTCAAATCTGTAATGAACGCCCGTTAATGTAGAATTATAAGGCTCAAACCCTATGCCTGATATATTAAGCTTGCTCAGCGGATTCTCCGTCTTTGCCGTCGTCGTTCTGGTCATGGCCGTGCTCTTGATCTTTCTGGGCGTCAAAGCGGTACCACAAGGTTACGAGTATACAGTCGAACGGTTTGGTAAATTTACCCGTTCACTAACACCCGGATTGAATCTCATTGTTCCTGTGATTGATCGCATCGGTCATGAGATGAACATGATGGAGCAAGTGCTGGACGTGCCATCGCAGGAAATCATTACCCGCGATAATGCCATGGTTACCGTCGACGGTGTTGTCTTTTATCAAGTCCTTGACGCAGCGCACGCGGCTTACGAAGTGAATTATTTGGAGCACGCGATCCTGAACCTGACGATGACCAACATACGTACGGTCATGGGCTCGATGGATCTGGATGAGTTGCTCTCGCAACGCGATGCCATCAATGTTCGGCTTTTGAATGTTGTCGATCAAGCAACCAACCCATGGGGCGTCAAAGTCACACGTATCGAGATCAAGGATATCTCGCCGCCACGTGATCTTGTTGAATCAATGGGCCGACAAATGAAGGCTGAGCGCGAGAAACGCGCCAATATTCTGGAAGCCGAAGGTAAACGGCAAGCTGAAATCCTTAAAGCGGAAGGCCAAAAGCAGTCGCAGATTCTCGAAGCCGAAGGCCGCCGCGAAGCTGCTTTTCGAGACGCCGAAGCGCGTGAACGTGAAGCCGAAGCTGAAGCCAAAGCGACAGAAGTGGTCTCAGAAGCGATCGCCAAAGGTGATGTCCACGCGGTGAATTACTTTGTCGCTCAGAAATATGTTGAAGCGTTGCAACACATCGGTACAGCAGATAACGAGAAAGTGCTGATCCTGCCCTATGAGGCGACAAGCTTGTTGGGCTCGCTAGCAGGTATTGGTGAAATCGCCAAATCCGCCTTTGGTGGTGATGACAATAAGAAGCAAGGTCCCTGGGAAAACAAATAAGCGACGAGGCAAACGGACTTATCATGGATGACATTCTCTCAGGTATAACATTCTGGTACTGGTGGATCTTTGCGGTCCTCCTGGTCATTCTTGAAACACTTGCACCGGGTGTCATTTTCCTATGGCTCGCAATCTCGGCCACGGCACTTGGCTTTACCCTGCTCGTCGTCACAGACTTGGCATGGCAATATCAGTTTCTGTTATTTGCTGGCCTTTCGATTGTCAGTGTCGCCGGTGGGCGGGCATGGGTGAAACGTCACCCTACAGAGTCTCAACATCCAAACCTCAATCGACGTGGTGAACAGTATATCGGCCGACGATTTACGCTCAGCGAACCTATCGTCGACGGGATTGGCAAGATCACAGTCGACGACTCAACATGGCAAGTGAGCGGTGAGGACATGCCTACAGGCGTCCATGTCACTGTGACAGGTATCGATGGTTCAGTCTTTCGGGTTGAAAAGACCGACCCAGCGCCAAAATGACGATCCCAGAATATATTATCGATGGGCCTGATGATGCGCCGCTGACACTCGTCCTCGCGCACGGTGCAGGCGCGCCCATGGACAGCGATTTCATGAACTGGATTGCATCGGGCGTGGCCGCAGAAGGATATCGTGTCGTACGGTTTGAGTTTCCCTATATGGCAGACCGCCGGGATACCGGTAAGAAAAAGCCCCCGAACCGCCTACCGATCTTGATGGAAACATGGAACGCCGTGATCGCAGATTTGGGTGCTGCGAACATCGTCATCGGGGGGAAATCAATGGGCGGTCGCATTGCCAGTATGGCCGCAGATGACGCCGGGGTGCGGGGTGTGGTGTGCCTCGGATATCCATTTCACCCACCGGGGCGCCCTGAGAAACTCCGGACAGAGCATCTAATTGAATTGAAAACGCCCGCGCTGATTTGTCAGGGAGAGCGCGACCCGTTTGGCACCAAGGACGAAGTGCCCGGATTTGGTATCTCAAAGAACATTCAGATGCACTGGGCGCCTGATGGCGACCACGGCCTCAAACCGCGCAAAAAGTCGGGGTTCACCGAAGAACAGAATATTGCAGAGGCCATCAAGGCGATTTGCGCATTCATGAAAACGGCCTAATCCCCGCTCCTTTGAGAGAGCCCAGGAAAATAACGTTGCATATTGGCTTCATGCATATGGCGACGTAACATTCGCTCAAGAAGGAGAACCTTAACATGCAACTCGATCATATTAATGTTGTCACCGAAGATCTTGATGCCACCGTATCATTTTTCGCCGATGTCATCGGACTTCGCGACGGTGAGCGACCCAATTTCCAAAGCGCCGGTTCATGGATGTATGGCGAAGAAGGCGGCCCGGCAATTGTACACATTGTTGTGCGAAAGCCAGACACTGGTGGCACCGGTCCCCTGGACCATGTGGCCTTTCGCGGTGAAGACCTGGATGCACTCACGGCACGACTAAAAGCCCATGACATTGCCTTTAATGCACGGATCGTACCGGGAACAGGTGATCGTCAGATATTTTTCAATGCACCGTTCGGCCTCAAGATTGAAGTGAACTTTCCACCCGAAGCCGAATGAGCCAAGATCCCACAAAAATCCGCAAACGATCCGTCAGTATTGCCGGCCATCAGACAAGTGTATCGATGGAAGATGCGTTCTGGCAGCGGCTGGGCGAGATTGCGTCAGCGCGCGGTGTGAGTGTTAGTTCACTCATTCGCGAGATTGACACCGAACGAACGGGAAACCTGTCCAGTGCACTCCGCGTTTTTGTCCTCAAACATTCAATCTGATTACTGAAGCAACTTCCTGAGCAAATCTCCGGGGTTAATCTGCTGTTGCTGCTGCTGGGGTTGCGGCTGTTGCGGTGGTGGCTCGCTGCCGCCCTGAGTTGGTGGCGCAGTTTGCTGAGGTGCACTGCCGCCGCCCCCCAGAATGCCCTGCAACAAGCTGCCAACACCGGGAGCTTTCTTTTCGAGCTTGTCCAGTCCAGGTATCTTTATGCCACCGCCGCCTGCGCTGTTGGCACCCGTAAACGACTGGATTTTAACATTCGGCTTATCGATATCGCCCGTGACCTGAAACGGGATTTTGCTTGGAACGCGTGCGACATTTGCCAGCAACGTGCCTAGAATACCCTGATCGACGGCAACGTTTCCGCCGATATTCATACTCCAGAGTGGCAGATTGATATCTCCAGCAATGTCACCCTTGTAGATATTGGAGATGATCTTGGTATCTTTCGTATTGATCGTGCCGTTAGAGATCGTGAACGTGCTGGTCACATCTGTTTCACCAATCCCGGTTTTGGCGCCTGCACCAATCAACGAACCAAGGCCGCTGTTCAGTACCTCAAAAACCTGCAGAAGCGGGCCGAGCGCGAGACCCACCACAGGCATGTCGGCCAATGAGGACTGACCCTTAATACCTTTGACTTCGATAGCGCCCTTACCACCCAATGAGCCAACCCAATCTGCAACACTTCGCCCCGCCGTCAGCACATCAATGCGCGTTGTCAGCGATCCTGTGGTGCCCGCAATTCCTGCTGCTTTAGATGCCGCTCCAATATCCATGTTACCCACGGTAATCAGTCCGGACAGTTTCGGCGTATCGCTTGATGCATTGATGTTCGCGTTCGACATCACGGTGCCACCAAAAACGACACCAGAGAATTCGCTCATATCCAACACACCGTTGTTCAATGTGCTGAGGAGCTTCGCCCCTTCAAGATTATATTCGCGGTATGAAATTCTTGGTGATGTGAGCGTGACGTCCGCATCGACGGATTTTAAAGCCGTCAAATCAACGATCTCACGCGACCATCGCTTGGAAATACTCGCAATCAAATGCTTGAAGTTGAGCTGACCATCTTCTGGCAGCCAGAATTTCGCGGGCATGACACGTGCGGGCATGATGGGGCCAAGAGAGGCCGATTTTTGCACCGGCAGGAACGGATCAACAACAATGTTGTTTGTGCTTAACGTCGTCACGATTTTAGGACGGGCGCCGTCCAGCTTTACTGTGCCCTCACCATTAATCGTTGCCTCGCCAAAGGCCGCGACCAGCTTTGAGAAAGAAAGCGCGCTGGGCCCACCTTTCAGGGTTGTCGCGACATCCAGGCCGCCAATTTTTCCAACCGGCTGATAAGCGACACCCAGCCGTTTCAGCAGCGCCGTTGTATCTCCGTGCCGAACACGCACCCCAAGATCAAACATATTGACGGGGTCCAAAAGCCTAAGCTGACCATCGGCGTTCACCGTCGCGGCCATTGCAGATAACTCAGAGACAATCTTTGGCGTCAGAAGTGCGCCATCAAGTTGGGTTTTCAGGCTAACCTTACCAAGCGCCTTCGCTGGCACAGGAAGTTCCGCACCGACAAATCCGGCTAACACAGCCGGGTCGCGAATATCAGTACTGATGGCCAATTTCTTTGCCGAAGGCGTGCCGCCCAAATCCAGAACGGTGCCGGAAACAAATGTGGATGCCGACAGCGCATCGCCAATACTGAACTTACGAATTGTCAGATCACCCTGAACAAGGCTCATGTCCGCTGCGATATCGCGAACGGTCACGCCGAAAGATTTAAGGGTTCCCACATTCGCGAGGATATTCGCATCGAATGTGGTGAGCGGTTTCAACGCATCAAACATTCCACCCGCGGGGGTTGCCGCTGCTGTTTCCGGTTTTTCAGAGCTTGCGTCAGGCGCTGACTTGGGCGCAGCTTCCTCTGGCTTCGATGGTGCCAGATATGCATCGAGGTCAAGCTGATTGACGTTTACCGACGCCCCAATTCCGATCCGGTCACGGAGCGCGATGGTCGCAGCTCCGGTAATATTCGTCTTGTCGAAGCTGATGCCGAGCTTACTGACCGAGATCGTGTCAGGGGATGCCGCCGCTGCGATATCCAGCGATACCGCGCCCGGTTTGCCGGGCTTCAAAGCATCCGTATCTGCACCAAGCCAAGTCATAAGTTTCCTTGGCTGTTGCGACTTAGCTCGGACCTGCCCATCGAAATTGGGCTTGCCATTCTTTGACGTCAGCACACCGAAGACAGCAAGATCAGAACCACCGGGCGCCAGCAGTGAGAATTGTCCCAGGTTTAAAACACCATCAATAAGGTCTGCATTCAAAACAGCGTTGCTGACTTTATCGCCACGCATGGAGATCTCGCCAATCTTGATCGCGACGGATGCCGCCAAGTTGGACGGCAGCGCAAACGGTGCAGTTGGTTCCGCACTCGTCTCCGCCTTGGTCTTGGTTTCTGATGTTGCCCGGGCCGCTGTTTTTGCCGCACTCTCGTCTGCATTCGCGTCGGCTTTTGTGACGAGCCAGGGATCAACATCCACTTTGTCGATCGTCAGGTTTGCCGTCACATTTGGAGCCCCATTAAAAGTTCCTGAAACTTTACCGGTTCCGTCAGCGCCACCAAAATTGATCTTGAGATCATCGATACTGAGTGCTTTGGCAGACGCGTCCATATTGCCAGATAACTTAAACGGCTGACTCAAAGGGGCCGGAAGATCGGCGCCGTCCGCTAATGCACTCACAACACGTCCGATATTCTCGCTGTCGACTTTCAGATCACCCCGGAAGCGAGGCACATCGTCGAGGCCAATGACTGTTCCCGCCAATGATATTTTGGCGCTGTCGCCACCTATCATCACTGAAAGATCAATCGGGAAAGTTCTCCCGCCAACAATCTCGCCGATGTTGGCATCAACACCGAGGCGCAATCCCTTCAGGACAAAATTACCATCTGCGTGAAACGGGCCCGCCGTGAGCGACGCGGCCGCGACGTTCAAGTTTATGTCGCTCACTTTTTCTGTCGTCTTTGCGCCGGCGTCCTGGTACGTCACCGAACCGTTGATGATTTCAAAATTGCCCAGCGTTATCGCCGGACCGCTATCCCCACCATTCGCACTTGTTGATGAACTCGCGTCAGTTTGCTGACCAGCGTCAGCACTTGGATCTTTAGGAGGTGCAACAGCCCATGTCGTTCGACCGTCCGCCAAGACTTCCAAAAACACTTGAGGCTCAACCAATTGAATTGTTTCAATACCGATATTGCCGCCGAGCAAAGGTGCCAGAGCAATACGAACTTCAACCGATCTCAGGGCCACCAAATCAGGTGACTGTGCACCTTCAATGCTACTGAGTGAGACTTTTTCCGCAACAAGGCGAGGCGATGGAAATATCTTGAGATCGATGTCGCCACCAATGATTAGGTCCCGACCCGTAAACTTACGTACCTGATCAGCAATCTCGGGTTTATAGGAATTCCAATTGATAAAATTTGGAACAACGAACAGCGCAACGACTAACAATCCAACGAGTCCGCCGACGATGTATAGAACCTTTTTCACAGATATTTCCTCAGCCAATCATCAATTTGGTACATTGTGCCATTGTCTATTTATATAACAAGTATCGCCCTGAAATCGTTCACATTCGTGAATGTCGGGCCGGTGACATAAAGGTCACCAATATTCTCAAAAAGCGAATAGGCATCATTCGCTTCCAACGCAGCAACCACTGAGAGCCCTGACTCTGCCGCGCGTGCACATGTAGTTGGGTCTATAAACGCGCCAGCATTATCCTCGCTACCATCGACCCCGTCTGTATCACAAGCTACGGCATAAACACCCTCAGCACCCGCTAATCTTTCTGCGACACCCAGCAAATATTCCGTATTCCGTCCACCGCGGCCATTCCCGCGCATTGTCACCGTGGTTTCGCCACCAGAAAGAATAATGCAAGGCGCCTTTGCTGCGCCGTCACCAGCTTTACACGCGAGGGCCATATCGGCATGTGCCCGCCCCACATCGCGTGCTTCACCCTCGATCAAATCACCCAGATCAATAACAGTCAGTCCTGCGTTCCTGGCAACGTCGGCAGCTGCGGCGATACTTTTGTCAGGTTTGGCGGCAAATGCCAGCTCGCTAGATGCAAATATCTTGTCGTCCGGTTTTGGTGTTTCATCGGCCTGAGCCTTGAGATGCCTCTCTACACTTTCTGGGATATCCAGATTGTATTTTTCCACGACGCCACGCGCCTCTTCGAAAGTCGAGGGATCAGGCACAGTCGGCCCAGATGCAATCACCGCAGGATCATCTCCCGGCACATCAGATATCATGATCGTGAGCAGCTTCGCAGGATACGCAGCGGCGGCCAGGCGGCCTCCCTTTATCTTTGAGAGGTGTTTCCGCAACGTGTTCATCTCGCCAATATCAGCACCAGATCGAAGCAAGGCCCGGTTCACACGTTGTTTTTCCTCAAAGGTTATCCCATCTGCCGGGGCCGTTAGCAGTGCGGACCCACCTCCTGATATCAGGGCCACAACCAGATCGCCCTCGGTCGCGGCCGCTGCGCATTCCAAGATTCGAGATGCCGCATTCAACCCTGCATCGTCTGGCACAGGATGTGCCGCACCAACAATCTCAATCCTATCACATGCCACTTCATAGCCATATCGAGTGACAACAATTCCACTAAGCTCGGTGTCCGGCCACGCCGTCTCAACAGCCTTTGCCATCGCCGCCGAGGCCTTGCCAGCACCAATAACGATAGCCCGTTCTGGCGCTTCGGGAAGTACCGCGGGCACACGTTTATTTGGGTCTGCAGCCGCTATTGCCGCACCCGCGATTTCGCGAAGAAGGTCTTTCGGTTCTATCGTCAAAGTATTGCCTACGTTCTTAGAATTTTACCGGGGTTCATGATATTCTGTGGATCAAATGCATGTTTGAGATCACGCATAACCGAAATGGCTTCACCGTGTTCTGCCTCGAGAAAACCAATTTTACCGTAGCCTACACCGTGTTCACCAGTGCAGGTTCCGTCCATTGCCAGCGCGCGCATCACCATTCGTTCGTTCAATTCGTCGGCGCGTGCCAACTCATCTGGGTCATCAGGATCGACGCAGAGCACAAGATGGAAATTGCCATCACCAACATGCCCCACAATCGGCGCGATCAATCCGCTGGTTTCAATATCCGCCTGGGTTTCCAAAATGCATTCGGCGAGACGCGAGATCGGCACACAAACATCGGTCGCAATACCTTGTGAACCCGGTCGCAATGCTAGCCCGGCATAATATGCATCATGACGGGCTTGCCATAATTTAGAGCGTTCCTCCGCCTTCCGCGCCCAGGAAAAATCTGTCCCACCCAAATCGCCAGCGATACTCTGCACTTGCTCGACCTGTTCAGCGACGCTGTTTTCCGTGCCATGAAATTCAAAGAACAAGGTCGGCTCCACCGGATAATCCAGATCAGAGTACTTGTTGCAGGCATCCATCTGCACCGAATCAAGCAACTCAATACGGGCGACGGGAATGCCGGACTGTATTGTCATGATGACGGTATTCACCGCACTTTCCATATCCCCAAACGAACACACCGCAGCCGATATCGCCTCGGGGATACCATAGAGCTTCAGGGTGACTTCGGTGATCACGCCCAGTGTACCTTCTGACCCAACGAATAGTCGTGTCAGATCGTACCCTGCCGATGATTTCTTGGACCGGCGAGACGTGCGAATGATCCGCCCATCCGCCATCACCACCTCTAGAGACATAACGTTCTCACGCATCGTGCCGTATCGGACCGCGTTTGTGCCCGAGGCGCGTGTTGCGGCCATACCGCCAAGCGAAGCGTCTGCGCCGGGATCGATCGGGAAGAACAGACCTGTGTCACGAAGATACTCATTCAATTGTTTGCGGCGCACCCCCGGCTGTACCTGACACGTCAGGTCTTCGGGGTTCACGGCAAGGATTTCGTTCATCTGGGACACATCAATAGAGACGCCACCACGAAGCGCGGCGACGTGCCCCTCTAATGATGTTCCGGTCCCAAACGGAATAACGGGGATATTGCGAGATGCACAGGCCGTTACGATGCGCGAAACTTCGTCTGTTGTATGGGCAAAAACAACCGCATCCGGCGGCGCACAGGCATGAAAGCTTTCATCTTTGCCATGTTGCTCGCGGATAGCTGTGGCTGTCGTCACCCGATCACCCACAATCTGTCTCAAAACCTCTAACAATTCATCGTCGAAAGCGCTTTTGACCGCTTCAGCCATTAATTTCCTCCCGTTTCGATCAATCTAAGGCCTCTTCAGGGATTCCGCAAAGCCCCTGTTCATGCTATTAATCACAGATGCTTTACCTGATATGCGCGATAATTTGGCCTCTGGCGTTTGTTGGCTTGTACTTTGCCCATCCGCTCTTGTTTCCAGATGCAGAACCGCTGGATACAGCCATTCTGATCCTTGCCGCCCTGTTGGGAGTCGCCGCTTTCACATTTGCCGGAGCCCTGAGAATGCTGGGTTTTCTACGAGACGATCTGGTCCGGCGTGAAAAATCTCGGGCGGCATCGAAAACAGAGTCACTGGAATAGACCGCAAGCTCAGGTTTTCTTATTTGCGATCTTGTCTCGTAAGGTCTGCATCCAATCATCAATACCTGGCATCCGTGGATGGATTTCCTTAACTTTATTAAGGATGTCCAAAGCAGACTCTTCCAATCCATAAGCGGTATGAATGAGCGCCAGCCCCGCCATCGCCCCAAAGTGACGGGGCTCAAGCGCAATCGTCTTTTGAATATCCAGCACCGATGCATCAAAGTCACCAAGCGCGTATGCAACCGTTGCACGCTTGTTCCAACCTTCGGCAAACTTTGGTGCGATCCGGACAACGTCGTCAAAATATGCGCGTGCACTTTCCAGATCACCGTGCTTCATCGCAATAACACCCTGAGCGAAGGGTACGCTTGCGGCCCGGTCCTGAGGCAAGCCCCAGATTGTCCATATTTGATGCTCAATATCCGAAGCTTGCGCATGGCTCTCTGCGCTTTGAAGACGATCAAACAGATTGTCGAGGCGCCCACTGGTTTGATCCGCCACCACCGGCATTGCCAAAATGGCAAAGCAAAAAACCGATATAAGAATTCTTACATTCATACCAAAATGATATGGCCTTAAAGACTGACCTGACAAGTAAACGAACGTTCTACCGCCGTCACATATGCGTTACCGCTTGAACACAAGCGTCACAGTTGTTCCGACATCGACTGTGCTTTCAACCAGAAGTGAGCCGCCATGCGCATCCATGAGCGACTTCACAATCGTCAAACCTAGACCCGTTCCAGACTCGGCCAGATGAGGGTTGGATTGTGATTGTGCGAAGGGCTCTGTCACTAAGGGCAATGTTTCAGCATCGATACCGACACCTTCATCTTCAATGACAATCGTTATCGTTTCAGCCGATGCCATCGCCGAAATTGAAATTTTTCCGCCAGGCTCGGAAAATTTAACAGCGTTCGAGAGAATATTGATCAGAATCTGAAGCACTGATCTTTCATCTGCGACGAGTTTCGGCATGTCCTCTGGGATATCAACAGCGATCCTTAACCCCGCGCCCCGGGCTTTTTGATGAACACTTTTCAGGGCTCTGTTGATCATGTCTTTGACGGACATCTCTTCTTTCAGCATTGTCCGCTTGCTCGCCTCAATCGCCGAAATGTCGAGAATGTCATTCACGAGGCCGAGCAAATGTTGACCACTTGAATGAATGTCTGCCGCGTACTCTTCGTAGTTTTTGGCACCGATAGGGCCAAAATACTGAGCCTTGAGCATTTCACTGAATCCAAGAATAGCATTGAGCGGTGTTCGGAACTCATGGCTCATCGTTGCCAGAAATTCTGTTTTCGCCTGGTTTGCCGCTTCGGATTCTACAAGTGCCTCGTTCAGGGCTTGCTGATTTATATATTGCTCGGTGATATCACGCCCGATGCCACGATAGCCGATAAAGACGCCGTCTTCATCAAAGACCGGACGGCCACTGATCGAAAGATACACGACTTCACCGTTAGCTTTCTCTCGGCTATGTTCAAAATTCCTGAAGGGCAATCTGTCATCCATATTTGCCAGCATCGTTGCATAGGCCTCGGGGTCAGAGCCTGGCGCGCCAACTTCGCGGCGCGTTTTGCCCAGGAGTTTTTCTGGCGGCACGGATGTAACATCTTCAAAACGCGGTGAAAAATAGGAAAATCTATACTGATCATCCGTTTCCCAGAACCAGTCAGAACTTACATCTGCGAAATCTGCCAATCGACGTTCGCTTTGATGCAATGCAATGTGGCGGAGCATGACCAGCCTTAGAAGAAGTGGCAAAGCGATAGAGATCAGAAGTCCTACCCCCAAAAACACTTCGTCGCTTGGAGACGCAGAATTCATGATTGTTTTGACCGTTGGCGTACCGGAAATCACCCACTGCCGGGCGGCAACATTGATGGCCTGCTCAACTCTTATGGAAGGATCAGAATGCGCCTCACCACGCTCAAAGACGATGGCGTCACCGTCTGTAATTTTCAGGGCAACGCTATCTTCTGCCTCGCGCGGCAAGGCATAATTGATTAACGGGTCGGTTCGAAATGCCAAACCAATCGTGCCAGGTGCCCGGCCCTCAGCCGCAAATGGGACATAGGCGACAAACCCCTTTCCACCCTGAACAAGGGAGAACGGCGGAGACACGGTCAATTTTTCAGACGCCGTCGCCGCGTCCAAGCTTTGACGTGACGTTTCCACAGATCGAATATTAAAACCAAGCGCCGCTTCATTCCCCTGATAGGGGTTTACCCATATGATCGTCCCGTCTGCATCAATCCAGTTGATCGCCTGAATATCAGGAAAACGATAAAGCTTTGGCGCAACAATTGCCCTGAAGGCCTCTTGGTTTGGATTGGCGGTTTCCAACCATTCCTGATGAATAAGCTCACCTAAGATTAACCGCGATGAAATATGTGCTTCCAGGCGAGAAGATATGTGATCAACAGTTTCATGGGAGTTCGAAACTAACTGTTGGCGTTGCTGATCAGATATGACGACCCAACCATAAATTGACCCGCTCACCAGTAATATGAAAACAATCATCGGCAGGATGGCCGCATTCCGTGTCAGCGTCGGAAGCATCCCGCTTTGCGTACGGCGAACGCGTATTGAGTCTTCATGTTTCGACATAGATGCCAACCTACACTCCCCAGTTTTCTGTCCGACAGAATTCCAGCGAGCGAATTCAAATTTATCGTTCACTTTCCTCGGATTAGCAGAAGCCAGAACCTTAGTGAACGTCTAATATTCAAGATTGTAAAGCCTATGCCTGAAGCCAGACTGACACATTCAGATCGGAATTATTCGAGCTCTTTGGGCCTGGGACCGCCACATACCCAGTCGAGCAGTTCTACAGTATGCAGAACAACGGGCGCACCTTCACCGTCCATGCCGCTCGATATCTGGGTCAGGCAACCAATATTCCCCGTTGCCACAACGTCCACACCAAGATCACGAATGTTGCCCACTTTACGATCTCTGAGCTCTGAGGCCCATTCTGGCTGCATGATATTGTAAGTGCCCGCAGAGCCACAGCAGAGATAGGATTCAGCCGGTTGTGACACCTCAAACCCGGCCGCCTTCAATAGCTCAACCGGTTCCGTCTTCAGCTTTTGCCCGTGTTGCATTGAACATGCTGAGTGATAAGCGAGTTTAGGTCTTGGGGCATCAATAAGGCCGCTCAGACCAAGGGTTGTCAGCACCTCAGTAATGTCTTTGGTTTTGTCAGATATCTGGGCCGCACGATCAGCCCAGGCGTCATCATTCCTGAGCATCCAGCCATAATCCTTTACGGTCGTACCGCAGCCGGACGCGTTGATGACAACGGCATCAATCTTGCCATGCTTTGCTTCGGCGGCTTCCCAGGCTGCGATATTCTTTTTCGCCGCCTCATGACCTTCATGTTCAAGGCCCATGTGATGGACAAGGGCGCCACAGCACCCAACTCCATCGGCGACAATCACTTCGCATCCAAGGCGATTAAGCAATCGCACCGTCGCCTCGTTTATCGAGGGGCGTAGAACTTGCTGCGCACATCCGCTGAGCATCGCGACCCGCATCCGTGGTTCGTTCGAACCTGCTTTCGCGACCTGCGGTCTATCGACGTCGCTGGGCCCCGCGATCGAGCTTGGTGCCAGTTCAAGCATTGCGCGCAGCCGGGAGGGCAGCATTTTCCGGAAAGGTTTCCCAAGCCAGGCACCGATTAAAGCCAGCCGGAATATTGACGGATACGGCAACACCTTGGACAAAACCCAACGCAAGCCTTTGTCGTGCAATGGTCGATCATAGGTGTCAGCCACATGGGTACGCCCGATATCAACCAGATGCATGTAATCAACGCTGGCAGGACAGGTGGTCATACAAGACAAACAGGACAGGCACCGATCCAGGTGCTTGGCCAGTTTAGCTGTTGCACCGTTGCCGTCTTCGAACGCCTGCTTCATCAGATAAATGCGCCCGCGTGGGCTATCTAACTCATCGCCATTAATGACATACGTCGGGCACGTCGCTGTACAAAACCCACAGTGCACACATTTTCTGAGGATATCATTTGCCGCACTGACGTTTGGGTCTGCGAGCTGCGCGATGGAAAAGTTGGTTTGCATAAAGCCCTCTAAATACCCGCGTACATGCGACCGGGGTTCAAAATACCATCAGGATCAAAGCCTTCCTTGATCTTGGCTGTGACCATCGCTTCGGGGCCAGACAAAGGCTGAAACACCGCAACATTGCCCCGAATATCCGACGGCGCCCGCACCAATGTTGCATGCCCACCGGTTTCCATCAGCGCCGTACGGATCAACTCAGCACCGGCATGCGGCACGGCCGCCAACGCCAGCCATATCAATCCACCGCCCCAGTCGTAGAACACTTCGCCTTCAAGATCTTTCAGGATCGTTGCGGCAACTTGGGCACCACTGGTCGGCGGCACGGAAAGGCGCCAAACGTTCGGCAGGTCATCACGGCCAACAAATGGTTGAACGTCTCTGACCTCGCGCCAGAGCGTTGATGAGTTGGTCGTATGGAGTTCTTCTATATCAGCAAATCCCTTGAGCTCGTCCTTGAGCACGTTAGTCCGGTGTTTCACCGAGGGTTCGGGACCTTCCAAGCGCAACGCTGTGATGCTTCCACCGCCTGCGCTCACATATTCAACGCCTGAGCGCTTCGCGATCGATACCGGAAGATGCGCCGCAGAGGACACATCATGGGCACTTCCCAACGCCTGAGACATAGCGGTCATTGCCGTTTGATCGCTAGATGTATCAGCACCCCAGCGGATCAATAGCGTTCTGACTTTCTCAGGCTTCGGCAGAACCTTGAGGGTAATCATCGACATCACACCCAATGTCCCGAATGATCCTGCCATTAATTTTGACATGTCAAAGCCGGTGACGTTTTTAACCACGGTACCGCCAGATTTAAAGACTTCGCCGCGACCGGACACGGCGTTAAAGCCGAGCACGTGATCGCGTGCCGCGCCTTCCTTGATACGTCGTGGCCCGGCAAGGTTTGTCGCAACGATACCGCCCAATGTCGCGGCATTTTCAGGCGCGCCAAGAAGCGGACCCAGGTCAGGTGGTTCGAAAGACAATTGTTGCCCGGCATCCGAAAGCGCCGCGTCGATATCGCGCATACGAGTGCCGGCCTGCGCCGTCATATATAATTCAGCTGGCTCATAGGTTTCGATTTTTGCCATGTCGGAAATATCGAGTGTCGCGGCCGTTTGGGTCGGACGTCCATACGCCCGCTTTGAGCCGCCTGAAACGATTTCGAGAGGCGTTTTCTCGGATATCGCCCATTTAATGGCATCCAAAAGTTGCCCATCATTTTCGGGCTTCAACGTATCCGTCATCGATCTAGAACCTTGGAATATCGGGGAACGGCAGCTTGCCGTGGTGCACATGCATTTTGCCAAGCTCGGCGCATCTATGAAGTTCGGGATAGACTTTGCCCGGATTGAGCAAGTGACCCGGATCAAACGCACATTTGAGGCGCTGCTGTTGTTTCAAATCATCTTCGGTAAACATCGTACCCATAAGATCGCGTTTTTCGACACCGATCCCGTGTTCACCGCTAAGCACGCCACCCACTTCGACGCACAGTGTCAGGATATCCGCACAAACCAGTTCCGCACGTTCCAGCTCACCTTCGATATTTGCATCAAACAAGATCAAGGGGTGCAGGTTGCCATCACCGGCGTGGAACACGTTCGCTACACGCAAACCATGTTTCTCGGAAATGCCTTCCATGCGGCGCAGAACTTCTGCCAGTTTTTTGCGTGGGATCGTACCATCCACACAAATGTAATCTGGAGAAATTCGCCCAACCGCTGGAAACGCGTTCTTACGACCAGACCAGAACCGCGCACGTTCGTCTTCATTTTCGCTGATCCGGATATAGCTGGCATTCGCGGCATTGGCGATTTCTTCGACGCGCTCTACCAGATAGTTCACCTCGGCATCGGGGCCATCCAGCTCGACAACCATCAGGCCTTCAACGTCCAAAGGATATCCAGCATGCACAAAATCCTCAGCCGCATGGATGATCTGCTTGTCCATCAACTCCATGCCACCCGGTATAATGCCGGCTGCGATCACATCTGCCACACAGTTACCCGCATCAATCATTGTTGGAAAGCCGATCAGCAGTGCGCGCGCCGTCTCGGGTTTCTTCAGAATGCGCACCGTGACTTCTGTGATCACACCCAAAAGCCCTTCGGAGCCGGTAATAACACCAAGCAAGTCCAGCCCACCGGAATCAAGATGCTTGCCGCCAAGACGCACAATCTCGCCATTCATCATTACCATCTCGACACCCAGAACATTGTTCGTCGTGAGCCCGTATTTGAGGCAATGCACCCCACCGGAATTCTCCGCGACATTCCCACCGATGGAACACGCGATCTGCGAAGATGGGTCAGGCGCATAATAGAACCCGGCATGTTCGACCGCTGTTGTGATGCCAAGATTGGTCACGCCCGGCTGTGTGACGACACACCGATTTTCGAAATCTATATCGAGGATTTTCTTGAATTTCCCGAGGCCAAGCGTAATTGCATCGGCAAGCGGCAATGCACCACCCGACAGTCCGGTTCCAGCCCCCCGCGGGACAATCTTAACGTTGTTGTCGTGGCAGTATTTCAAGATGTCCGACACCTGCTGCGTCGTTTCTGGCAACACAACGATTAACGGCAATTGCTTGTAAGCCATCAGGCCATCGCAATCGAACGCGCGGAGTTCTTCCTCACTGTCGATAACACCTTCACCTGGCACAATGTCTCGAAGTGCCGCCGCAAGCTCTTCACGGCGCGCAATCACACTTTCATCAGGTTTTGGCATCTGCATCGCAGAGTCTCTCTCTTGTCATATTTCGTTTGAAACATTGTGGCACGAGACAACGGCAACGTCACCTGTCAGATTATGCAGCTTTCGCCGATGCGGCCGGTTCCTGATCTTTAATAGGAAAATGCACCAATGCGGCAATGACACCAAGTGCCACGCCCGCCCACCAGATCGGCATATATGATCCCGTGGTGTCAAAGAAATACCCGCCCAGCCAGACACCCAGAAAACTTCCAATTTGATGGTTCAGGAAGACTATCCCAAAGAGTGTGCCCATGTAGCGCGGACCAAACATTTGCGCGACCAACCCCGATGTCAGCGGCACGGTTGAAAGCCATAGCAGACCCAGCGAGGCCGAGAACAAGATCACCGAAAGCGGTGAAACGGGCATCATGATGAAGATCAGGATTACCACCGCGCGCATGAAATAAAGGATAGTCAGCAAGTTCTTTTTGCGAAAACGGTCGCCCAATAGACCAGCCGAGAAACTGCCAATCACATTGAAGATACCAATCAGCGCTAGCGACCACGCACCCCACTCTTCAGACATGCCAAGATCCGTCAAATGCGCGGGTAAATGAACACCAACAAAGGCGACGTGAAAACCACAGACAAAGAAGCCGAGTGTCAGTAACCAGTACCCCCGATGTTTGGAGGCTTCTCGCAACGCCCCAGAAAGTCCCGGATCGTTTTCAACAACTGTCTTGGCAGCGCCTCGAATATCGGGCCGCCCAGCCAAAGGAATTCCACACAGCACAACAATGATAGACCCGGTTGCCAGGATCAGCAGCGCTGGCAACCATTCAATACCGGCCGTCATTAAGGCCTGACCAAATGGCAGGATTGTAAATTGCCCGGCAGCACCTGCCGCCGTGACAAGCCCAAGTCCAAAGGTTCTTCGCTCTGCTGGTAAAACACGACCAACGGCACCCAAAACAACAGCCAGTCCACCGCCAGCCTGCGCCATACCGATCAGAACACCACCCGTGAGATTAAGGGTCAGTGGGTCTGTCGCATGCGCCATCGAGTAAATACCGATGCCATATAAAATGCCACCACCAGCGATGACGCGACCCGCCCCCCACTTTTCAGCAATCGCACTCGCGAAGGGTTGTGCCACGCCCCACATCAGGTTCTGTGTCGCCATGGCCAGTGCAAAGACCTCGCGACCCCATCCCAGATCAAGACTCATTGGCTTTAAGAACAGAGCAAAGCTGGCGCGAAGGCCGAAAACAATCAGCACAACAAGCGCACCTGCGAACAAAACAACCATCGGCGTCCGCCAGGGTGAAACCTGATTTAATGGGGCTGTGGCCATGTCCGCGTTCCAAATTCCTTGAAATGATGGACGAAAGACTAGCCGAGCAGACTTGCTCCGGCAATTCACGTTGCCGGAATTATTGTCACGATATCAATTCATCAATGGGGAGGATGCCAAACGGCAGACAAACGAAAACCGCGCCCATGTCCGCACGGGCGCGGCCGAATGATCGTATTCAGAAAAACTCAGCCCTGGCGAGCTTTAAAACGTGGATTGCGCTTGTTGATTACGTAGACCCGACCACGACGGCGCACAATACGGCAGCCTTTTTCACGCAGTTTGGCCGACTTCAACGAGTTTCTAACCTTCATAACCCGATCCTCGGCTATAACATACTAAGCTGTCCTCCGGACCTCCCGGAAGACGTAAGCGGGCGGAACATACGGTCCTGGCCCGAGGCTGTCAACGGTCAAACCACCATTTTACCCTCACAATCCGAATGTTTGCATAGGTTGCATCATCAACGGTGTGGTTTATGCTCGCCTTCACTTCCAGGAGGACCCTACATGCCAGACCCTACGCCCGGCGCCCTCGACGTCGCGGCATCCCAAAAACCCACGACAGATAATCTGCGTGGGATTATGTGGATGTTGGGCTCAACCGTGTGTCTGGCGCTGATGCATACAACGATCCATCATGTGTCCGACACCGTGCATCCGTTTGTGGTCGTGTTTTTCCGGCTTTTCTTTGCCCTGCTTGTTGTCATTCCGTTTTTCGTCCGCGATGGCCTGGCCCCGTTGAGAACCAGCAAACTGGGCCTGCTGACACTCCGAGGCGTGCTGAATTTCGGTGCTATGTTGTGCTTTTTCACGGCTCTGAGCTTGGCTCCCATCGCCGATGTCACGGCCCTGTCCTTCACGGCTCCGTTATTCGCGACCTTACTGGCGGTGCTGATCCTCAAGGAAAAGCTGGGCTGGCGGCGGGTTGCAGCGATTGTTGCAGGCTTTATCGGAACACTGGTTGTATTGCGACCCGGATTCGCAGAGATCAGCACGGGTTACATCCTGGTGCTGGTTGCGACAATTTTCTGGGGTGCCTGTGTCATCATCATCAAAAAACTTAGTCGCACTGAATCTTCCGTAACGATTACGACATATATGTCTTTGGTTATGGCGCCCTTGGCGCTAATTCCGGCTTTATTCGTCTGGTCGTGGCCAAGCCTGACGGATCTCGGCTGGTTGGCGTTTCTGGGCTTGTTGGGTGGCTGCGGGCAAATGGCCGTCTCGCAAGCGCTGCGACACGCAGAAACCCACGTCGCCATGCCGTTCGATTTTGTGCGCCTGATCTGGGTGTCTATCACCGGCTATATATTCTTTGCCCAGGTTCCGGATATCTTTGTGTGGGTTGGGGGCGCGCTGATTTTCTCTAGTACGGCCTATATCACTATCCGTGAGCACAAAATGAAAAATCGAGCCGCTCGGGCCGAAGCCGACTAGTCGAATATCTCGTCGAACCATTCCTGCATTTTGCGCGATGCACGATCCAGAAAGTCAGTGGAGGACTTTTCAAGGTAATCATTAGCCAATCGCCGTAGCCTGCGTTCATTGTCGGCAAGCCGTTCAACCATCACCCATCGGTTCCACTCGGTGATGACACCCCAATTGGGTTTATCAAAATCCGTATTTGGCAGGCGATAATGATACGTCGGTCGAGATTTGATCAGTGGATCATCAAGTTTTCCGTGCACGCGCGATGAATCCAGATGCGCAAAAAGCGGCAACATATCCAGATCGCGATTTCGCGTTGGATTGTCTTCCAGGTAATCATCAATCAGCAAACCAATATCAGGGGCATAATCAGCCCGCAGAATCTTTTGGTTATAGGCTGCGGGATAAGGATCAACATAAGGCAATGCCCTGCGAAGCGGGTCGACGTCGATACGACGCCTTAAAAGCGGCGAGAGCAGAACATACGCCTGCAACACACGCAGAATATCTTCTGCTGCCAGTGACGGCGCTTCCGGGTTTAGCTGCATCCCAAACGCATAACTCAAGCCGTCTGATGTGCCTTCGGCCCCGGCTTCCCGGAGTTTCTTGATCAAAAGGTCAAATTCATTGAGCGATTGAATAGGTGCTGGCGGTCCGATTATTTCAGTCGGCACAAACGCGCTTGAGACATCCCCCATGATCCGGCGAACATCCCGTTCAACCTCGCTCGCATCATCAGAAGGATGGATCGTCTGCGCGTCCAGTTCGATACCAAAATCGCCAATATCCGTATTCTTCACGGCGCGCAGATGGGCACCTTCGACCACAATCTCGCCGCCGAAAACATCTCGGACCAGTGCTGCAGCTTGATCGACATTCAGGCCGCCAAACTCGATCTCGACGCCGATACGGCGCTGATCACCTGTGTCGTTGGTGTCTTTTGGTGGCAGTCTTAGCTTTGTCATGGTCACAATATACATGAACACTGTCATCTAGACAGGCCCGCAATAACTTGCATGATAAAAAAATGGAAAATCAAACTCAGCCACTGACATGTCAGCGCGACCACTTTGAACTTGATGACAATGTCATCACCATGATGACCGCATCAAAATCCACACTTTTGAAATCAAGTATGGAGGCTGGCCGGATTGGTGTCGGGGCCAAGGGCCGCCCGTACAAAGTTAATGAAGCCGCAGCCTATGCCGGTGCAGAGGATATCCGCCAGCGTTTCGCCGGTCTGATAGGTGCCACCAGCGATGATATTGCTATTCATCCCTCAGCCGCTTATGGCGTCAGTACGGCGGCGAAGAACATTAACCCGAAGGCCGGTTCACGCATCTTAATGATCGAAGGGCAGTTCCCTTCCAATGTTTATGCCTGGCTTCATCTCGCTGAAGAAACCGGCGCAGAGGCCGTGATGATACCGAGGCCGGAAGATGGCGACTGGACCCGCGCTGTTCTCGAACAGATTGACGAGCGTACATCAATGGCCGCCTTGCCACCTTGCCATTGGACGGATGGGTCCGTTGTGGACCTTGAAAGGATTGGAGTTGCCCTGAAAGCTGTCGATGCGACCTTTGTCATCGACGCCACGCAGTGGATCGGCGCAGCCAAGTTCGATGTGAATGCGATACATGCGGATTATGTAATCTGTGCCGCATACAAGTGGCTGCTGGCCCCCTACGGTCTGTCACTTTTTTATGCCGCCCCAAAACATCAGCAAGGCCGCCCCCTCGAAGATCATTTATTCAATCACGGCGGTGTCGCGAGCATTACGGATGGCCTTGGCTACGGCATGGAATATACCAAAGGTGCCAGAAGATTTGATGTCGGCCAGACCTTGAACCTGATTACCCTGCCGATGATCCAGCAATCGCTCATGCAAATTGATGCGTGGGGTGTCGAAAGGATCAGTGCTTACCTCGCACCGATCACTGATGCCATTGCAACGGGTGCGCAATCGCTGGGCCTTGAAATCGCCGACGCAAAGTTTCGATGTCCCCATATCATCGGTGTTCGCAAGCAAGGCGGCTTCGCCAGCGATATCCTTGATCGTTTGCAGGCCGAGAATGTCTACATCAATGCCCGAGGTGGCGCGCTACGGTTTAGCCCATACCTCTATCATGACGTCGATGATGCAAAAGAAGTCGTCGCCCGTTTGGCCAAAGTACTGGGTTAGCGAAAGCCCCCAAGTATAGATTTAGGTTTGGTAAGACTTCTTTAACAATAGAAAATTCAACTTTTTGAATTTCTAATAAATTTATCTTTTATTATCAATTAGTTATAAAATTAACTTTTTCTGGTTCTTGTGATAATCCTCACAGCGGTTTATCTGAGAACAGGCTATATATTGTGTCATCAAAGATCGGGATATCCCCTGGTCTCACGAACAGGCAAACCGTCGGTGACGACGGGACGCAAAGCAACCGGCCTCAAACGGGGACTAACACCCAAGAGGCAGCGGCGCTACCGAAGGGAAAGGGAATAAGCCATGTTATTCAAAGATTTAATCGCCTCAAAGAAATGGTTCGCGACGAGCCTTCTGATCACACTTCTGGTCCCGGGAATGGCATTGTTTGCCCTGACCCAGTTCACCGAAGAAATTTCACAAGAAGATGCGCTTGAAGTCGCAGCCGTTGCCGTCAAAAACTACGTTGACGAAAACCCACCTCGCCAGGGCTGGCGTGCGACAAAAATCTATATCGGCCAGAAGAAAAACCTTGTCGTCGACATTCATGTCCCACGTTTCGATCATGCCGAGGTTATCCGAACCCGCAAAGAGCGTATCAAGTATTCATATCTGAAGCTGGCTTGCCCACCACAGAACGCGTGGGTCTATGATTGGCTGAATGGAAACGACCGGATCTGGATTAATCTCCATCACCACGGTGAGACGCTTCTGCGCGCACCTTGTCCTGGTGGAAAATCTGGCGGATTCTTTTCTTAAGGCTCAACAGGGAATGAGGCCGTGACGGTCGTGCCGACGTCGATCTGGCTGGTAATTTTAAGCTCCCCATCATGAGCTTCGACCAGCAACTTCACAATCGATAGCCCGAGGCCAGTACCCTTTTGCGCAATCAGCGGATTGGAATGTCCTTGGGCAAATGGCTCCGTAATGCCGGAGAGCACCTCGGCAGGCATGCCATAACCTGTATCCTCAATTATGAGTTCTACGACGTTTTCATTTTGCACTACGGACGCATGAACCTTGCCTCCCGGTGGGCTGAACTTTATCGCATTGGAAACGAGGTTCAGCACAATCTGCGTCAGGCATCGATGATCTGCCCGTACCACTGGCAAATTGGCCGCCACGCTAGATGATAGTTTGATGTCGCCATTTGCAGCTTGGTGGACAAAATTCCTAAAGCACTCTTTCAGCACGTCTTCGAAGTTAACTTCGGTTTTCTCGATTGAGCGTTTACCGGCTTCAATCTCAGAAATGTCGAGAACATCGTCAATCAACGCAAGCAAATGGCGTCCGCTCTTGTGAATATCCGTGGCATAGTCCTGATATTTCTCTGCTTTGAGCGGCCCAAGGTAATCGCCCCGTAACATATCGCTAAATCCAAGGATCGCATTCAATGGTGTGCGGAGTTCGTGGCTCATGGTTGCAAGGAATTCGGATTTGGCCTGAGTTGCCTTCTCCGCTTTGCTCACAGCGGCAATCAACGCACGTTCCCTTTTGTGCGCCTCAATCGCAATGCCGGCCAGATTGGCTGCCTCCTCGATATAGCCCAGTTGTTCATCGGTCGGTTCGCGGACTTCGCGGTAATACATTGCAAAAGTGCCGAGCACCTTACCATTGGACGAAATGATCGGTTGAGACCAACAGGCCATCAGACCAAATAGAGTCGGAATTTCGCGAAAATCACCCCAATACTCGTGGGTCGAGATGTCGCTTACAATTACACGCTCTTTTATGAATGCCGCCGTTCCGCAGGAACCAACGCCGTCACCAATTTCTAAACCTTCACACATATCATTATAGGCGGGGGGCAGACTGGGCGCTGCACCCACCGTCAAATGCGTGCCCGCATCATCTAGCAGCAACACGGAACCGAGCATGTCTTGGAAAAGAGTTTCACCATTCAGGACAAGGGTTTTCAGGATATCACTTAACGGGTTTCCTTTTGCAAGAAGCTCGAGGACGGTGCTCCGTCCTCTTTGAATAATTTCGAGCCGATGATGCTCGGTGATATCCCTGATGAGGCTGATAATGCCACCTGTCGGCGTCACAGACTGATGGCGCTCATAAATCCGGCCCTTGTATTTTTGTATGGCTTTATGTCCGCCATCCCGGCGAAGTTGCGCAACACGCTCTTCGAACGTAAATGGCTTGTGATCTACTGTTGAGCTCTGTTCATCCAGCTTACCCAATTGATCATAGGTCGTCGTGCCAAATTTCAGATCGGAATTTTTGTATCCATTAACAAGGCGAAAGCTCTCGTTACAAAACTCAAGACACCCATCCGGGCGATAAACGGCAAGGCCGTCGTTCAAGTTTGCAACCGCTTCGCCCACCTTCGAACCGTGTGAATATCCGTCCGATCCAACTTCCTCTGATGCCGAAGTTGGGGTCTCAGCGCGTGCAGATTCTTGCTGATCTGTCTCAGGTTCCATCGCGAAGATATAGTCGCAACACGTGGCCGTGGTCAAATTGTCCTATTAGCACTTATCCTTGCAGATTGCCAAAAATCTTGGCCAATCTAAATAAATTCACATGTTGCCAATCCTTCGATTGCCCGGTTTTATGTTGCTCCAGATCAATGGGGTCAGGCCCGATAAGGAGTTCTTCAAATGCGCGCGATGGCATTCACCGAAACCAAGGGCTTTGATGCAATCGCTGAAGTAAACCGAGATATTCCTGAACCCGGCCCCGGCGAAGTCCTCGTCAAAATGGGTGCCGCATCGCTTAACTACCGGGACATTCTTATTGCCAAAGGCGGTTATCGGTCGCGCCAAAAACAACAGGATCTCGTGCCCCTGTCAGATGGCGCTGGCACGGTTGCAAAGCTTGGCCCTGACGTTGATCAGTTCAACGAAGGCGACCGTGTTACGGCCTGCTTCTTCCAAGATTGGCCTGCGGGCACAGCAACCGAGCGTGCAATGGAGAGTGACAACGGACGCGCCGTCGATGGCATGCTACAGGAATATTGCGTTATCCCGGTGTCGGGTCTCGTCAAAACACCACATCATCTTTCAGATGCAGAAGCCGCGAGCCTGACCTGTGCAGGCCTTACCGCGTGGTCGGCGATCGTGCGGCTTGGCCATGCCGAACCAGGCGATGCCATCCTCACCCAGGGAACGGGGGGTGTGTCTTTGTTCGCATTGCAGTTTGCAAAAATGCTCGGTGCCCGTGTTGCGATCACATCGTCATCTGATGCAAAGCTTGATCAGGCAAAGACGCTGGGGGCAGATCATGGGATCAACTACGCGTCTAACGCCGAATGGGGTCAGGCCGCAAAAGACTGGGCTGGTGGCGATGGTGTCGACAATGTCATCGAATTAGGTGGCACTGAAACAATGAAACAATCACTTATCGCGGTACGCCCTGGCGGCACGCTCAGTCTTATTGGCGTTCTGTCCGGTGCAACCACTGGCAACGTATTACTGCCGTTTATCATCAGCCGTGATGTGCGCCTGCAAGGCGTTACAGTCGGCCCACGCGATGCGATGGCACAAATGTGCAAAGCCATAGAAGCATCCGATATGCACCCCGTCATCGACAAAGTATTCCCGTTGGACGACGCTGCTGACGCATACAAATATGTCGCGTCGGGAGCCCATTTTGGCAAAGTGTGCATTTCGATTGCCGATGCATAAATGACGACAACACCGGCACCTCCCGTACACCAGCCCCTTCGTGGCGCTATCTTGATGTTCATTGCAGCAGCGCTGGTAGCAGCGACCTCAATGCTTGCCAAAGTCCTCGGCAACGAATTGGCGGGAGAACCATTGCATCCACTTCAAATCAGTGCGGGCCGTTTTGTGTTCGCGTTCTCCGCACTTTGTATCGTGGCCCCAGCCATGAGATTGCGATTTGAGAACACACCCTGGCGGGACCACTTTTTTCGATCACTCGCTGGCTGGCTCGGCGTCAGTTGCATGTTCGCTGCAGCGACCCAGATGCCGCTGGCCGAAGCGACTGCCATCAGTTTTCTGAGCCCGATCGCTACAATGCTGTTGGCTATTCCGTTACTTGGAGAGCGCGTCGGTAAAGTACGATGGTCTGCCGCAGCGATTTCATTGTTAGGCGCCATCATCTTAATTCGGCCCGGCACATCGGCTTTTCAGATCGCCGCCTTACTGGCGTTGATGGCGGCACTTTTGATGGGCCTCGAAGCCATCATCATCAAACGCCTCAGTGGCAAAGAACGCACGATCCGCATTCTGTTCATCAACAATGCTTTCGGTGCAACACTGGCGGTCAGTGCTGCGAGCTTTGTGTGGGTGGCACCGTCAGATGATCAGTGGTTGCTGCTGGTGTCGCTTGGGCTGGTTATGGTCACCGCGCAGACTTTTTTTATTCTCGCAATGAAATGCGCAGAGGCGAGTTACATCATCCCATTTTTCTACGCGACGCTGGTGTTCGCCGCCGCCTATGACTTTGGAGTCTTTGATGTCGTCCCGGAACCGTTAAGCATTCTGGGCGCATTGATCATCATCATGGGTGCCGTTTTCCTGGCCTTTCGTGAACGACAACTCAAGGAAAAAACAAAACAGCCCTAAGCGCTTAAAAGGCGTGGGAAGCTCATTCGAACTGCAAGACCAGGCTCATTGTCCTTCAACACCAATTGAGCCTGATGCAGTTTCGCAACCGCCGCAACAAGAGACAGCCCGAGACCGCTGCCAACCGTTGACCGGCTGCCTTCAAGACGGACAAATCGATTGAGCACATTCTCGTATTCGCTTGCCGGAATGCCTGGACCACTATCTGCGATTTCGAAAAAGGCATCGCCTGCACTATCTGTGCCGACGGAAACCACGACGCTCTCACCGCTTGGTGTATACTTCAGTGCATTGTCCAAAAGGTTCACAATGGCTTGAGAAATCAGGTTTGGGTTGCCCCGCACAAGAATGTCCGGCGCGATCTCAGCGCGAAGTGTTATGCCCGCGTCTTCAGCTGCCGGTTCATACAATTCAGCGACATCATTGGTCTGTGTTGAGAGATCCACGGTCTCAAGTTTTGACCAGTCGAGACCAGACTCCGCCTCGCCAATCAGCAGCAATGCGTTGAATGTCTTCAAAAGCTCGTCAGCTTCGCGCATCGTATCAACAAGTGCGGTACGATAGACCTCCTTGTCCGGGTCATCCATCATCGTCACTTCAAGGCGACTGCGAAGTCTGTTCAATGGCGAGCGCAAATCATGGGCAATATTGTCCGTGACTTGACGCAATCCCGCCATCAAAGCCTCAATCCGGTCCAACATCGCGTTGAGGTTCCGCGCCAACCGATCAAGTTCATCGTCTGAGCCACTCAATTGCACGCGCCTGGACATATCCCCGTCCATAATTTCTCTCGCGGTCTTGTTGACGCTATCAATGCGCCTAAGCCAATGGCGCGCCATCAACAAACCACCACCAAGACCCAGGATAAGTGCTAACGCGCCGATCCATATCATGGAACCACGCATCCGGCGTTCCAGCCTGACCTGATCCTGCACGTCATACCCAACAAGCAAATTGTAACCGCCTGGCAGAACATAATGACGTGCATGCGCCCGATGCTCGACGATGCGGCTGCCAATCGGACGTTGATATTCAAAATCGATCCAGTCACCCGGCTTCGAAGCTGTCGGCCACGAATTCAGGTTCCCCGCCAAAGGGCGGCGGTTGGGATCCGTTAACAAATACAAGCTTAATCGCTGGCCGCGCGAGCGCTCCTGAATGACTTCACTCAGTCCAACAAGGCCTGCCTTTTGGTAGTGTTCAGCAAGCCCTGAGATCTCAACCTCAATGGTTTCTTCGGTCTGCTCGGCGACAAAAACCGCCGTATTCCAATACAGCAGGCCGAACAAAACCGAGACAGAAATGATAAGCAAAACGGCATACCCAAGCGCCATGCGAAACCATGACGTTCGAATTGCACGTGTATTAATCAGCCGCATTCAGGCGGTATCCAGCACCGCGAACCGTCTCTAGCAAAGCCTTGTCAAAATCCTTGTCGATTTTGCCGCGCAATCTGGAAATATGCACATCGATGACATTCGTTTGTGGATCAAAGTGATACCCCCAAACGTTTTCCAGCAACATGGTCCGGGTGACGACACGTGTCGCATTTCGCATTAGATATTCGAGCAGCTTAAACTCACGCGGTTGTAAGTCTATTTTGATGTCGCCACGACGTACATCTCTGGTGATCAAATCCATCTCCAGATCACCACAAACAAGTTTTGTCTGTGCCTCGGGCGTGCCTTTGCGGCGTCCCAACGCTTCAACGCGGGCGATCAGCTCTGCCATCGCAAATGGCTTTACAAGATAGTCATCACCACCCGCACGCAGCCCCTCTACCCGATCATCAACTTTGCCAAGTGCGCTCAGAAAAAGCACAGGGGTGACAACGCCATCGCTACGGAGTTGTTCAACAAGCTGTATACCGTCGAGTTTTGGCATCATCCGGTCGACGATCAGAACTTCGTGGGACTCGCTGGCAATCTCCAACGCGTCTTCACCATTCGCGGCCATGTCAACGACATGTCCGGCCTCGCTCAAAGCCTTGGCGATATAGGTCGCCGCATCTGTATCATCTTCAACAATAAGTATTCGCATAATTTGATCCTACTTCTGAATTGTTAATTAGGCCAATGC
>Ga0189287_100096_pt1 | contig 77223 bp, 69 predicted proteins | sample UW86minimetaG_FD_130319 | JGI IMG/M metagenome (GOLD analysis project Ga0189287, IMG submission 130319) | Marine microbial communities from the Costa Rica Dome - UW86 mini metaG | ecosystem: Environmental > Aquatic > Marine > Oceanic > Photic zone | place: Costa Rica: the Eastern Pacific...
CATCCAGCGTAATCACCTCGCCTTCGGTGTAGGTGCGCTCCATACATGTCAGCGTCTTGTTCGCCGCATCGACACGCATTTCACCGGCACCTGATACACACGGGCGTCCCATGCCGCGAGCGACCACGGCCGCGTGTGACGTCATGCCACCGCGCGTTGTCAGGATACCTTCGGCTGCGTGCATGCCGCCAATATCTTCCGGGCTTGTTTCCATGCGAACAAGGATCACAGCCTTGCCGTCGGCCTTCCAGGCTTCGGCGTCTTCGGCGGTGAAGACGATACCTCCCGTCGCCGCGCCCGGAGATGCCGGCAGGCCGCGTCCGACGATGTCACGATCCGCATCCGGATCAAGCATCGGGTGCAAAAGCTGATCGAGCTGCATCGGGTCGATCCGGCGCACCGCGTCCTCTTTTGAAATCACCCCTTCGTCGACCATGTCACAGGCAATCCTGAGTGCCGCACGTGCCGTGCGTTTGCCGCCACGGGTCTGCAGCATCCACAGGCGGTCCTGTTGAATGGTGAACTCCATGTCCTGCATGTCTTTGTAGTGCGCTTCAAGCCGGTCACGGATATCGCACAGTTCGGCAAATGTCTCTGGCATTGCCTCTTCCATGGACGGCAGGTCCGAGCCCGATGTTTCACGCTCAAGCTTGGTCAGCGACTGCGGTGTACGGATACCTGCCACCACATCTTCGCCCTGCGCATTGATCAGGTATTCGCCATAGAACGCGTTCTCACCGGTTGCCGGATTGCGCGAGAAACACACACCCGTTGCGCAATCTTCGCCCATGTTGCCAAACACCATGGCCTGCACATTAACCGCCGTGCCCCAGCTTGCCGGGATGTCATGCAGACGCCGATAGGTCGTCGCCCGCGCGTTCATCCAAGACCCGAACACCGCGCCGATGGCACCCCAAAGCTGTGCCTGCACATCTTGCGGGAAAGGCTCACCAAGGACCTCAACGACACGCTCCATGTACATCGGTACAAGCGTCTTCCAGTCGTCTGCGGTCAGGTCCGTATCAAGCCGGTATCCGCGATCAACTTTGTAATTATCCAGGATCTCTTCGAACTCACCATGATCGACGCCCAATACGACGTCAGAGTACATGGTGATAAAGCGGCGATAACTGTCATAGGCAAAACGAGGATCGTTGCTCTCGGCGGCCAGCGCTTCAACGGTTTCGTCATTGAGGCCAAGGTTCAAAACCGTGTCCATCATGCCCGGCATTGATGCCCGCGCGCCTGACCGAACAGAGACCAGCAATGGCTTGTCGTTACTGCCGAAGGTTCGGCCCAGCGTGCTCTCGATTTTGGCCAAGGCCGCCATCGATTGATCTTTCAGATCGTCCGGATAGTTTTTCCCATTGTCGTAATAGTGTGTGCACACTTCGGTCGAGATCGTAAAGCCCGGCGGCACCGGAAGGCCCAGGTTGGACATTTCAGCGAGGTTGGCCCCCTTGCCGCCCAAAAGGTTTTTCATCTCGGCGCTGCCATCGGCAGAACCGTCTCCGAATGCATATACCCACTTGGTCATTGTCTATCCTTGTTTTGCAACGTTCGTCATTTTTGACTGCCCCCTCACCTGTCCTCTCCCCCACTTCGCAGGGGAGAGGGACTCAAGTGTCGAGGCTCAGTCCCAATAAATCCCTCTCCCCCTTCAAAGGGGGAGAGGTTAGGTGAGGGGTAAACCCTCAAATTCACTTACGTCATCCAGCTATATTCTCGCGCACCTATAATATTCATCTCTCGTCATCCCTGCGACAGCGGGGACTCAGCGCAACCAACAAAAGAACTAGGTTCCCGCCTGCGCGGGAATGACGTTTATATCTTTACGATCAACCCTCAATCTTCGAAAAGTCCGCGACACCATCCAGCGCGGACCGAATACCGTTCAACAACTTCAATCTGTTCACCCGGAGCGCCGGGTCATCGGCGTTCACCGTCACCTCATCAAAGAACGCATCAACGGGTGCGCGCAATCCTGCCAGTGCCTGCATCGCGCCCACAAAGTTCTCATCCGCGATCGCCGCGTCAATATTCGGGCGTGCCGCATCAAGGGCAGCCGCCAACGCACGTTCTTCGTCTTGTTGGAACAAGCTCGCATCTGGTGCATCACGATATTCCGCGCCGTCTTTTTTCTCTTCAATGCTGAGGATATTGGCAGCGCGTTTGCGACCGGCCAGGAGGTTGCCGCCGTCTTCGGTGCCAAGGAATTCCTGCAACGCTTCTACGCGTTTGATCAGGCGCACAAGATCATCTTCACCACCCAGCGCAAACACAGCATCGATCAGATCATGCCGCACACCTTTTTCTTTCAGGTGAACTTTCAGACGGTCTGCGAAGAAGGAGAGGAGGTCAAACTGGCTCTTTTTAGAAATCCATGCCTCATCTGGAAGTGCAGTTTGCGTCCGAGGCCCTGTCATATTCTGTTTGAGAGACGAATGCATATACGTTGTGGAACTGTGCAAGAACAGGTGACTTAGACGGACTCTAAACTGCCCCTCAATAATCAACCGGATCACACCCAACGCAGCACGACGGAGCGCATAGGGGTCCTTTGAGCCTGTTGGTTTTTCGTCAATCGCAAAGAAACCAACCAACGTGTCGATTTTGTCGGCGAGCGCAACGCAAACGCTGACGGGATTGGTCGGGCAGGTGTCGTTCGGACCCACCGGCGAATAATGTTCCGAAATCGCATCGCACACCGCCGCATCTTCACCGTCGGCAACGGCGTAATAGCGACCCATGAGACCCTGCAAGTCCGGGAACTCTGCAACCATACCTGTCGACAAGTCCGCCTTGGCAAGCCGTGCGGCACGTTTGACCAATGCAGCGTTCGCACCATCAACAGCGTTTGATATCTCAGCGGCCAGTTCTTCAACACGGTCAATCTTTTCCAGCAACGTCCCAAGCTTGGCATGGAACACCCGATCTTTGAGGGCGTCGACACGGGTCTCGAGCTTCACCGCGCGGTCCTGATCCCAGAAGAACTTGGCGTCCGACAAGCGCGCGCGGAGCACACGTTCGTTACCTGCAACAACCTGCGTGCCGCCGTCCTTGGTTTCCGTGTTGGCGACAACGATAAAGCGGTTCGCCAGCGCGCCGTCTTTATCTTCGCATGCGAAATATTTCTGATGGGAACGCATGGACGTGGTGAGCACTTCGGGCGGCAACTCCATGAACTGGTCTTCGATGGAACCGATATGCACGACCGGCCATTCAACTAGACCGGTGACTTCATCCAGCAAACCCGGATCGTCTTTGAGGGTCAGGCCTTCCTTGGCGCACAACGCTTCGGCATCGGCCTTAATCTTGGCGCGGCGCTCAGCCGGGTCGAGCATGACCTTTGCCGCCAGCAATTTGGATTTGTAGTCGGCGAAGTCTTTAACCGTGAACGCATCGGGTGCGAGGAAGCGATGACCGACTGTCGTCTTCGCAGCCGTCACGGCACCCAATGTCGCGGCGATTTCCTGACCACCAAAAAGACAGATCATTGAATGCACAGGACGCACCCAACGATCCGGGTGTGAGGCCCAGCGCATGGATTTCGGCCATGGAAGATCGTTCATGGCTTTGCTTAACAGGCCAACAAGCACGTCTGCAGTTGCCGCCCCTTTGATATCGACGGTCGCGAAAAAGAACCGACCCTTTGGCAGGTCGCGTTCTTCGATCACGGCCCCTTCAGGGAGTGATCCCTTGAAGCCATTGATCGCCTGTTCTGGCGCATCGACCTTGGGGCCTCGCTTTTCTTCGGAGACGTCAGGCTGCTTTTCCGGCAAGCCATCAACAACAAGGCACAACCGACGTGGCGTCACATACGCCTCGGCCGATGTGAATTCGAGGCCAGCGCCTTTGAGACCATCCGTCACCAGACGCTTCAAATCAGCTGCCGCGCGCGCCTGCATACGGGCCGGGATTTCTTCTGAGAGGAGTTCGAGGAGGAGTTCACTCATCGCACGACCCCCTCACCTAACCTCTCCCCCTTACATGGGGAGAGGGATAAGAAGGGCTGTGCATTCATACGAGAGTCCCTCTCCCCTACAACGTGGGGGAGAGGACAGGTGAGGGGGAAATTGTTGATCATCATTCCGCCTCCACACCCTGCGTATGCAGCCACTGGCGCGCACACATTTTTGACAAAGCCCGCACCCGCCCGATATAGGCCTGGCGTTCAGTCACAGAAATGACACCGCGGGCATCGAGCAGGTTAAACAGGTGCGACGCCTTGAGCGCCTGATCGTAGGCTGGCAACACAAGTCCCGCATAATGGCCCCATTTGTCGTGGGGCGTCTCTTGAATGCGTTCAGCCCCTGCATCGATCAAAGCGGCACATTCTTTCTCGGCATCTTCAAAGTGACGCTTCACGGCCGAAGTATCTGCATATTCGAAGTTAAAGCGTGCGTACTCAACCTCGGCCTGATGGAACACATCTCCGTAAGATTTGCCGCCGTCGGCTTTGTCGCGGCCATCCCAATCCAGATCGTATACGTTCTCGACGCCCTGCACGTACATCGCCAGACGCTCGAGGCCATAAGTCAGTTCGACCGGGACAGGGTTGCAGTCGTAACCACCCACTTGCTGGAAATAGGTAAACTGTGTGACTTCCATGCCGTCGCACCAGACTTCCCAGCCGAGACCCCAGGCCCCCAAAGTTGGGCTTTCCCAGTCATCCTCGACAAAACGGATATCATGCATATCCGGATCAATGCCCAGAACACGCAGGCTTTCCAGATACAGTTCCTGAACGTTCTCCGGGCTCGGCTTCATCAACACCTGAAACTGGTAGTAATGCTGGAGGCGGTTCGGGTTTTCGCCATATCGGCCGTCGGTCGGGCGGCGTGATGGCTGCACATAGGCGCAGTTCCAAACGTCGTTGGCACGCCCCAACGAGCGTAACGTGGTGGCCGGATGAAAGGTCCCGGCACCCACTTCGATATCGAACGGTTGCAAGATCACACATCCCTGATCCGCCCAATAATGCTGCAGCTTGAGGATCAGGTTCTGGAAACAGGTTTCTTTATTTGCTTGAGGCGCCATATTTCGGGTTTTCGCATCCGTTTTCGTTGCGCTGCAACATACGGTCGAAAGGTCCGGTGATCAAGAAAGATACGGCGTTATTCGAGATAAGTTGAAGGATTCTGCGGCTTAACCCGGATAAGGGCAGCCCTTACGACCACAAGATGTCGATCCTTGCGCGGCAACGAAAGAATCGCAGACCGAACACCGCACCATATCCTCGACAGGATCCGCCGTGCCCTGGGTTTCCTTGCGGGCTTCACGAACCTTCTCGTGCTTGCGCTGATCCAACACTTCCTGGCGGCGCTGCAGATACTTAAAGCCCTGCCAGACGACGAAAATAATCGCGCCGAGCAACAATATCTTGGGGAGTGAAAATCCAAACATGGGTTCTTGTAAAACCTCCGGGCCACATGAGCAAGAACAACCCCCTCACCTGTCCTCTCCCCCACCTTGTCGGGGAGAGGGACTCTCGTATAACCGCACAGCATCTCTATCCCTCACCCCCTTCAAAGGGAAGAGGTTAGGTGAGGGGGTGTATAATTATCAAACCTCACCCGGTAGTGTCGACGTACCATCGCCAATCGATAACAAAGACGCATTACCGCCCGATGCCGTGGTGTCGATGCTGAGTGAACGTTCATGCACAAAGCGATGCAGATAGTGCGGGCTGCCCGCCAACGGTTGCCCGGCGCCGATATCACTTGAGGCATCTTCACGAAAGCAAATCACCGGACGGATCGGGGCGTCTGCTGTCGCCAGTTCCCGGTTGATGGCAATCGCGAGGTCGACGGGTCCCGCCAACGCGACAGCCTCCAGACCGTTTGTGCTAACAAGATCACCAAGCGTCGCACTGGTGCCCGGTTGCACAACGGCAATGGCATCCTTGGCAACGCCCGCTTTGACAAACAACTTGGCAATGTTGTCGGCGACGCCACTTTCCGGATGCCACGCGATAGTCCGGTTGCCTGTCGCTAACGATGCGCCGACTTCTGCGATCAAAGCCCCGATCGAGCCATCACCAGACGCTGCCATACACAACAATGGACCGCGTTCCTGCATCGATAATTCGTTTCGCTCACCGGTTGGTCCGGGTAGCGCTGCCGGTTCTTCGAACTCGGCGTGCACATGCGCCGCAAAGGCTCTGAGATATGCTTCGGCGCGTTCAACCTCGCCCGCATCCATCCCGTCAAAACCCTTTGCTTCCAACGCATCCGCGACGTCTTCGATGATCTCAGCGCGGTCTGTGGCAGGCGCATCCCATGTGCGAATTTCGGGTGTGCCCAAAGCCTGCAGGGATTTCTGATCAACACATGTATCGCCAAGCGAAAGCGCACCCCAATTACCGGGAGTACCTCCTTCGCCCGTTTCAGATACGAAGCGGTGCAGATAATGTGGGCCACCCGCTTTCGGACCGGTGCCAGAAAGCCCCTGCCCACCAAATGGCTGAACGCCAACAATGGCCCCGATCTGATTTCGATTCACGTAGGTATTGCCGACGCGCGCTCGGGCAAAGACCCGGCGCCATGTTTCATCAATGCGTGTATGCACCCCCAACGTCAGACCGTAACCCGTGGCGTTGATCGCATCGATCACCGCGTCGAGCTTGCTCGCCTTGTAGCGGACCATGTGCAGGACCGGGCCAAATACTTCGCGTTGCAATTGACCAATGCTCTCAATTTCGAACGCGGCCGGGGTCACGAAGCAGCCCTTGTCCGTACCCGCACCCAGTTTCGTGCGATAGATTTCGTTGCCTTCGCCCAGCATCCGCTTGATATGACCGTTCAGCATATCGCGGGCTTCGTCATCAATCACCGGGCCAACATCTGTCGAAATCAGCGCCGGGTCAGAAACACTTAGTTCTTCCATCGCGCCTGCGATCATTTTGGCGGTGCGCTCGGCAACGTCTTCCTGAACAAACATGACGCGAAGCGCCGAACACCGTTGCCCGGCACTCTGGAACGATGACATCACTACGTCGCGGGTGACCTGTTCCGTGAGCGCGGTCGAGTCGACGATCATCGCGTTCTGGCCACCGGTTTCAGCAATCAAAGGTGGTAGGCTGCCATCCCGGGCGGCGAGCGTCTTGTTGATGATACGCGCGACTTCGGTCGAGCCTGTAAAACACACACCTGTCACGCGTGGATCATTTACCAATGTGCCACCGACCCGCACGCCATCGCCCGGCAAGAGGTGCAGGATATCACCAGGCACACCAGCCTTATGAAGCATGCGCACCGCTTCTGCGGCAATGATCGGTGTCTGCTCAGCGGGCTTGGCCAACACCGCGTTACCAGCGGCCAAGGCTGCCGTCACCTGGCCACAGAAAATCGCAAACGGAAAGTTCCACGGACTAATACAAGTAAAGACGCCACCGCCGGTAAGCTCGGCCATTTTCCCGGTACTGTCGGGTGCGCGAAGCCGCACGCCTTTCGCTAAATCTTCGCGGGCACGGATCGCATAGTAACGACAGAAATCGACAGCTTCGCGGATTTCTGCAACTGCATCCAGCAAGGTCTTCCCCGCCTCGGAAACACAAAGCCCCATCAGGCGCGGCATATCCGCTTCCATCATGTCGGCTGCACGTTCAAGACATTTCGCCCGCACGTCCGCTGGCTCGTCGGCCCAGCCGGGCGCTGCCTTTGATGCGAGTTGGAGGGCCTGTTCTATATCTGCATCCGTCGCTTCCGAGGCTGTGCCGATTTTGCGCTCATGATTTTGCGGAGAGACAACGTCCTGAGCATCTTGTCCGTCCAAGTCTTTACCACCAACAATCGGACCGCCCTGCCAAGAGGTCTCGTAGATCTTGGGCATCTCGTGCGCGAGCATGCGCAGTTGGACACGGTCCGTCAGGTCGATACCTTTGGCATTCGGACGTGCATCACCATAGATGTCACGTGGCATCGAAATCCGTGGGTGTGGTTTATGACTATAGGCACGTACCGTCGCAATCGGGTCGGCAATGATTTCATCAACGGGTGTGGCGGCGTCCTGAACGCGGTTCACAAATGACGAGTTTGCGCCGTTCTCAAGCAGACGTCTGACAAGGTACGCGAGCAGATCTTCGTGCTGACCAACGGGCGCATAGATCCGGCATCCAGTGCCAACCTTATCCGCCTCAATCACCTGTTCATATAGCTCTTCGCCCATACCGTGCAGGCGCTGGAATTCAAAGTCACGGTTGTTGCCTGCGAATTCCAATACCGAAGCAATAGAGTGCGCGTTGTGGGTCGCAAGTTGCGGGAAGAACGAATCCGTATTCTCAAAAAGCTTTTTGGCGCAGGCTAAGTAAGAGACATCTGTGTTGGCTTTACGGGTGTACACAGGATAGCCCGGCAGGCCCAATTCCTGTGCCCGCTTGATTTCCATGTCCCAGTACGCCCCTTTCACTAGGCGAACCATAAAGCGGCGCCCATGGCGTTTGCCCATATCCGCCAGACAATCCAGAACGAACGGTGCGCGCTTTTGATACGCCTGCACCACAACGCCAAAGCCCTGCCAGTCCTTTAATTCTGGATCACCCGAGATGGCCTCAATACAATCCAGCGACAGATCGAGGCGATCAGCTTCTTCAGCGTCAATATTCAGACCAATATCGTATTTTGCAGCGTCCAGACATAGGGCACGCAGACGCGGCACGAGCTCATCCATAACCCGGGTGATATTGCCAATTTCATAGCGTGGATGCAGGGCGGAAAGCTTCACCGAAATGCCGGGGCCATTGTAAGGGCCGCGCTTGGCAGCTTCGATCCCAATTTTCTCGATCGCAGTTTTATAAGCCTGAAAGTAGCGCTTGGCATCATCCATGGTACGGGCGGCTTCACCCAGCATGTCGTAGGAATAACTATAGCCGCGCTTTTCCCAATCGCGTGCACGTTCCAACGCATCTTCGATGGTGCGGCCCATAACAAACTGCTTCCCCATCACGCGCATCGCCTGATTGACGCTTTCGCGAACGACGGGCTCACCAAGCCGCGCCACAATCCGACGCAATGCTGCATCCGGCGATTTACCCTTATAGCCGTGCATGTTGACGACCTGACCCGTCATCATCAGCGCCCAGGTGGACGCATTTACAAACAAGGACGAGGACTTACCGAGATGCCGTTTCCAGTCTGCTGATCCCAGCTTGTCACGAATCAGGTCTTCGCGGGTTTCATCATCCGGGATCCGCAGTAGTGCTTCGGCGACACACATCAGCAGAACGCCTTCCTGCGTCGAAAGGCCGTACTCGTGCAGAAATGCATCAATGCCGCCTTTGTGGACGGTTTCCTCGCGAACAGCCTCAACCAGACGGCGCGCATAATTGTCGATATTTGTCTGTGCCTGTTGTCCGAGGTCCAGCGCACTCAAAAGCCTCTCGATGCAGGCCGTCTCATCAGCACGATAATGATCATCGATGCTGGCACGGGCTGCATTTTCTGCATGCTCGGCGTGCTTGAATACCATTGATTTTGACATAGCGCTTATCCCCCAAAAGCCAGTGTTTCATTGAGGGGAACACGATTCAAAAAGGAATGAAACCGGGATTTTAATTATCAATTTAAAGAAAGTGATTATTCCCGATTTTATTTAATTATATAGGTATTTTTCCTACTAAATTTTAGATTAATAGGTAGATTACTTATTTATTATTTGTTCAATAGACCCTTCTGCGTAGTTCTCAATGAATTCTGCACTTGGCTGGATTGGCTTAATCACATCAATCAAAACTCCGTTGGGGTCCTTTGTGATGAAATGCCGTTGGCCAAATTCTTCGTCACAGATTGCCTTGAGGATCGGCAGCCCCGCCTGTTCTGCGGATGCATATTCTTTATCAGGATCGTCAACTTCGAAATTCAGGATAATCCCCTGCGATGTCTTACGAGCCTCTGCCGGGATGGTTTCATGGTCATACCGAAGGACGGCGAGATTAACACTTTCATCCTCGCTTGATTGAAGGTGCACGTACCAGTCTGCCTCAAACAGGGCGACAAAGCGAAAATGATCGATATAGAACTTTGCGGTGCCTTCAACATCTGCTGTCTGGATCACAGGATAATAACTGGTCGTCTTCATGGTGCTTGCTCCTCACTTCAAAAAACATACAATGTGTATGTAATTTTCATATAAACATACAGGCTGCATGTATGCAACAGGCAAAATCAACAAAAACCAATAAATCTCGTACTGAAACCACCAAGGCTGCGCTAAAGGCTGCGGCGCGGGCGCTCATTCTCGAGAACGGATATGCTGAAACAGGCACCCCCGAGATCGTCCGTCTGGCCAAGGTCACCAGAGGGGCGCTGTATCACCACTACGCAGATAAAAAGGCATTGTTTGAAGAGATCATCGACGACGAGTGCCACGCCGTTGCCGCACAAATCAATGATAGCAGCATGGATGCTGAAACCGCGATCGATGCGCTGAAACAAGGCTCTGACGCCTTCATTAGCGCGATGGCGAGCCACGGGCGAACAAAGTTGATCCTGATCGAGGCCCCTACTGTCCTCGGCCGGGATAAATTGATTGAGATTGAGGATCGGCACACCCGCCAATCTCTGAAAATCGGTGTGAGTGAAGCCATGAAGGCTGGTTATCTTGTCTCGTTGCCACTGGACGCTTTAATAGAAATTCTGAGCTCCGTTTTCGATAGTGCTGCCCTGAATATTGAAGCCGGCATGCCAGCAGACGAAATCACTGAGGTCGTTCATGGCATCATCGATGGGTTGTCAACGAGGCAGCGCTAGGCCCCCTGGGAAGAGAGAAGCGTGGCAATCTCGGAAGCAACCTGCATATCCGGTACATGACCAAAATGGTGCGCACGAAGGCGACCTTGTTGATCAATTATGACAAGTGAAGGTGTGCCCTGAAATCCATAGGCCTCCATGGTTTTCGGGATCGGCCCAACACCTTCTTGATCTACGCCAACCGGAAACTGCAACCGGTACTCATGAATAAACGCTTTCAGTGAAACCGGCGTCATCGCAGCATGATGTTCGAACACCGTGTGAAGACCAAGTACTGCCACGTTATTTTTTGAGAATGTCTCATAGACTTTTTGAATTTGTGGCAGCCCATGGGACACACATCCTGGGCACAGCATCTGAAAGGCCTCAATGACGACGACCCTGCCCCGGAGGGCCTCTAATAATATTGGTGTTTCAGTGTTGAACCATTCCGACACCATAAGCTCTGGCGCTTGTGGGAATTGAGCTGTTGGATTTGTCATGGCCTGCTCCTAAATGGGTGAGGCAGGATTGACCTCACCCGCTTTCTTATCTGCTTATTGAATTCTACCCGGCAAACTAAGATCACCAGATGCGACGTCGAATACATCTGTCACACATAATAACGGCGCATGGACATTTGCATTCACCTTAAGTGCCGATGTTACACCATCATAGCCGACATCCTTGAGATCTGTATCATCCGCAAATGACGCGTTGATTTTTACCTCAGCCCCATCGAAAAGTGGTGTCATGCCGGGACTATCGAGAAAAATTGGCAGGCCAGGCCAGGTTGCCGGCATCGCAGGCGTTTCACCTTTTGGAATGTCCCTTACACCCAGCGCGCCCGGACCACACTGTTCAGTTGGAGTCAGAACAATCCAATGACTATGCCATTTGTTTCCATCATTACCAGGATCACCATCGCCATCCTCATCATACAAAGGGGTATCATCAAAATCTGGATGGCTGGTCGCCGCCAATGCCAAGATACCTGTTTTGCCCTCGAAACCGACAGCTGAGGGATCAAGCGAGGTTGGCCAAACATATGAGAGCACGCCAGCCCCCGCCAGTTTTCCAGTGGTCTTAGGCGTCACAGACCCGGCAACACCGTTGGTCGTCATATGAAACGTGACGACACGGCCTTTGCGGTGCACATGCGCTGCTAGGATATCAAAAGCGGCTACTTTCGTTGTGTCAGCCGCTGACTTCACCGCACCTTTCAGATTGATGGCATGGGTTGAATCAGCCATCGCCGTTGTAGCAACGAACGAGAGGGCGAGAACTGTATTAACTAAAGTTTTCATCTTGAACTCCGATCAAATGAGTTTGAAAAAGCAGTTCAGTATTATTAATAGCGAGTCGATATTATTGCAATAACTATTTTGAGTCGCTATTATTTTGACATGAAAGACATGAACCAACGCCAAATCCGTGACCTGATTGAACGCATTGCACGCTTGAATTCGGCGGAAGAGTGGACAGACGATTTAAACCCGACGCAACGCACAGCGCTTTCGTATCTTTCACAAGCTAACCGGTTTTCTCGCTCACCGTCACAAGTGGCGGAATTTATGGCCGCCACGCGCGGTACGGTCTCACAAACATTAAAGGCACTTGCCCGAAAGGAACTCATTTCAGAAATTCGGTCACAACTTGACCGGCGTTGGATATCCTATGAAGTGACGTCTAAAGGCAAGCGCACCATAAACAATCCAAAGGCCATTGATGATGCGCTGAATAGTATAAATCCAACCGTCACTGCGACGCTCGCGGACGGCTTGGAAAATTTGTTGCGCGAAGCGCTCAGATTGCGCGGACGTAAACAGTTTGGGCTTTGCAAGAATTGCAAATACCACCGGAAAGAAAACTCGGGCGGTTACTGCCTTTTACTCGAAGAAAAGCTCAAAGCCGAAGAAGTGAATCAGATTTGCCATGAGTACCTTGAACCATCAAGTCAGGCATAGAATACGGCGAATGATTTTGATCTTATAACCGGTAGCGGTCCCAGATCATGCGCTCCTCGACCGCACACATCAGGCCATCGGCCCAGATACCCACGTTTGCTTCTTGGCTTGCGCCACCAAATCGCCGTGATAGCCAGGACTTTCGCGCCTTGAATTCTGGCATCTTCACGTTTTTGCCAAATCGTTCACGGAGTATCTGATGCGCATCGCCAATGCCATCGACAAGCCCAAGATCAAGCGCACGACGCCCGGTCCAAAAAGCACCAGAAAAAATATCTTTGTCGTCACTTAGCTTCCCGTCGCGGCGTTCCGACACATAGGCCTTAAAACTGTCATGCATATCCCCCTGAATGGTCTTCAGGCGCGTCACGTCTGCTTTCTTTTGCGGCAAAAACGGGTCCATGAAGGATTTGTTATCACCCGCCGTGTGCAAGCGACGTTCGATGCCGATTTTCTTGATGGCATCGACAAAGCCGAGACTCGACGAGATCACACCGATTGAGCCAACGATTGAATTGTCATCGACAATGATTTCGTCCGCCGCGCAGGCCAGCCAATATCCGCCAGATGCCGCAACGTCCTCGCAGAACGCAATAACCTTCACATCGTGTTCTGCCGCGAGTTGGCGAATACGCTTGGCAATCAATGCCGATTGCACTGGCGATCCGCCTGGCGAATTCACCAGCAAGGCAATCGCCTTGGCGCCCTTGGTCTTGAAGGCGCGTTCAAGAATGTCTCCGAGGCTCTCAAGCGTCAGACCACTGCGCATTGCGCCCATCTGGCCGATCACGCCGCGAAGCGGGACAACCGGCACAACAGGAGGTTTTTCGCCTGTGACCCATTCCTTGATTTTCGGTGTGACCGTCTCGGCAATAAAACCCATATCAATTTCTCCAGTTTAAGTATTGGCCTCTGAAATGGTCAGCTTATGACCATCTCGCAAGATCGCCTGCGCGGCCTCGGTGTAATCACCATTAGCTGAATGCAATACCAGGCGCCTGTGAGTAATTTCAGAAAATGGCGCGCCCTTAACGGCCTGGACGATTGAACGCTTCACCGCCCGCCCATCATCGATAGGCACACAGGCCATAACCTTCAAGTCGCCATAGCTATCGCCCAATGCATCAATGATTTCTGGAACACGGTCCGTTCGATGAATAATGCTCAGCGTGCCACGGTCTCTAAGTCGCGCATCCATAAACTCAATCCAGGCTTTAAGGTCGGCTGTGCTTTCAAGTGTTGCCAGCGCGCGTGCCGGGTCTCGTGGACGCTGCCCGCCATCGGCAGGCAGGAACGGCGGGTTCGACATAACATGATCAAACTTCATCGCATTGATCGCCGCGTTCGGACGCGCGATATCGACATGGATAAAACGGGCCAAGGCATCAAAGTCATTTCTTGTTGCCGAACGTGTTGCCATCGCAACGAGCCCAGGCTGCACGTCCATCCCCGTGACGGAAATACCCTGGACACGGGCAAGTAACGCAATGGTTGCTACACCCGAGCCTGATCCGACATCGAGCACCTGATCGCCGGTATCCGCTGGCACCGATGCGGCCAGCAGGATCGGGTCGATCGCCGCGCGAAACCCGGCCTTTGGCTGGAGCAAGATTGCACGTCCATCAAGGATGCGATCTTCTGTTGTTCGTTCTTCGGCTTCTTCAGCAACCGCCCATGCTGACCAGTAGTCTTCATCAGCAACCATCACACGCTGTGACGCCGTCATATTCATGGGCTGAAGGACACTCGACGCGAATGCATCCAGAACCAATGCCTCAATCCCCTCCGCACTTAACTCAGCGCACAGATAGGACAAAAACACAGGATCGTTGGAACGGGTCAATTCACGCATAGACAACCTTTGCTTCTCAGTTCTTGCCCCCTGTAATAGCGACCCTTATGCTCTTAGCCAAGAACGGTGCCTGGGCACCCAATACAAATAACGAGGTGGGGATACAAAGTGGGCGTAGTTGTAAATTTAGATGGCGAACGCAATAAGCGGCCATCACTCGACGAACTGCATGCGTTAATTGCGGACGATCTCAAAGCTGTAAACGATGAAATCGTCAAGCGGATGCAGAGCCCGGTCGCACTCATTCCGCAACTGGCAGCGCATATTGTCGCCGCTGGCGGAAAACGCCTTCGACCCATGCTGACGTTGGCCGCTGCCGAGTTGTGTGGATATCAGGGCAAGCGCCACGTGACACTCGCGACCTGCGTTGAGTTCATCCACACCGCCACGCTGCTTCACGATGACGTTGTCGACGAAAGCGAGCTTCGCCGTGGACGTGATAGCGCCAATGCGATCTTTGGAAACAGCGCCAGTGTGCTGGTTGGTGATTTTCTGTTTTCCCGCTCATTCGAACTCATGGTCGAGGATGGGTCTCTTAAGGTGCTGGGTATTCTGAGCCGCGCTTCTTCGGTCATTGCTGAAGGCGAAGTTCTTCAACTGATGACCACCAACGATACCGAAACAGGTGAAACTCAGTATCTAGAAGTTATCGAGTCGAAAACCGCACAACTTTTTGCAGCCGCATGTCAGATCGGCGCTGTTGTTGCAGATCGTCCAAAAGTCGAAGAAGACGCCCTTGAGGCGTTCGGCATGAACTTAGGTGTCGTGTTCCAGCTTATTGATGATGTGCTTGATTATCAGGCTGATCAGGAAAAGCTGGGCAAGACCGTGGGCGACGACTTCCGTGAAGGTAAAATTACGCTCCCCGTCATCCTCGCATTTCGCCGTGGCGACGAGGAAGAACGCGCATTCTGGCGACGTACTCTTGAGGACCTTGAGCAAACAGACGACGATCTTGCGCATGCGATCAAGTTAATGGAAAAGCACGACGCACTCTCAGACAGCATTGAACGTGCCCGGCATTATGGTGCCATTGCCCGAGACGCTCTCGGTATTTTCAAGGATTGTGCGGAAAAACGTGCGCTTATCGAAATTATTGATTTCTGCATCCAGCGCGCTCACTAGAAACCCGGACACACCGATCAGAAAAATAGCGCGATCACGCATACTTCATTAGTGCGTGAGGTATATTAGCAGATATAGAAGTATGAGTGGCTGGCATTTTCACACTGCGCCACCATTGAGTGCATAAATCGGGCATTGGGGGGCTTATGCCAAAAAATATCTTCGCGTATATATTCAAGCATTCGATGCGCCAGCAGTTGCTCGTATTTATCGGTACATTGGTATACCTGCCGATCTTGTACATGTCGTTCGAGTTACCGAAACTCATCGTCAACGATGCGCTTGTTAAAGAGACCATGTCGTTTCCGCGTGAATATTTCGGCTACACATTTATGCAGCTGGATTACCTGTTCCTCCTTTGTGGAATTCTTTTAGCGCTGGTTCTAACCACAGGCGGCATCCGGTATTGCATGAGTGTTTATAAGGGTGTGCTGGGCGAGATCATGCTTCGCCGCCTGCGCTACGATCTGTATACCCGCATTTTACAATTCCCGATGTCTCATCTGAAAAAAGTTCAGAACGGCGAGATTGTCACGATGGTTACCGCCGAAGCCGAAGCCCTCGGCCGTTTTATGGGCGGCGCTGTTGCGAACCCAACCCTACAGGGCGGGACGATGATCACGGCCCTCGTTTTCCTGTTTGCGCAGGACTGGCTTTTGGGTCTGGCTGCCATCTCGCTGTTCCCGATCCAGGGTTATCTTGTTCCGAAGCTTCAGGTCAGGATGAACAAGCTGAGCCGGGAACGACTTGCGAATGTACGTCTTTTTGCCGGTCATATCTCTGAGACAATGGATGGCTACGAAGATATCCATGTCCATGACACGACAGCTTACGAACTGGCCAAGACCTCTTTTCGTCTGGGTGTCCTGTTCCGGATCCGCCGCTCTCTCTATACCATTGGCAACGCGATTATCTTTCTCAACAACTTCTTCACGCAGCTCACGCCTTTCCTGTTTTATATGATTGGCGGATATCTGGTGGTCATGGGCGACCTTAGTCTGGGTGCGCTTGTTGCGGTGATCGCAGCCTACCGTGAAACGGCGACGCCATGGAATGATCTGCTTGAATACTATCAGTCACTCGAAGATAACCGAGTGAAATACGCCGCGCTGGTAGAGAACTTCTCTCCAGACGGTGAGCGCGAAATCCCGCCCGCAGACCGTCCGGATGCGCCGGATACCTTGCCGGCACTTTCAGGTACTTTTCGTATCGACAATGCTATCTTGAAAGACGGTGAGGAAACCGTACTGGACGCTGTATCAATCAGTGCGCCTTTGGATGGATCTATCGCAATACTCGGCCCCGCCGGCAGCGGTAAGACCGAGCTCGCCCATCTTTTAGCAGCCTTGCAACGCCCTAACGGTGGCGCAGTGCGCCTGGGTGACACCGATCTTGGGCAACTGAGCGAGCCTGACCTCGCGCGCCACATTGCTTACGCCGGGCCTGGCAGCCATGTATTCACCGGATCGTGGCGTGACAACCTGTACTATGGTCTGAAACATCGGCCGGTCAGCACCCCAGACAAAGACAATCCGGAACGCGCCAGCCTTGAGGCCGAGTCACGTCTTGCCGGAAACACAACCAACGATATCGACGCAGACTGGGTCGATCACACGATTGCAGGCTATGACAGTCGGGAAGACCTTGATAACGAAGCCATCAAACTGGTCCATCTCGTCGGTTTAACGGATACCGTCTTCGAAGCCGGAATGCGCAAGATACTTGAGACCGGTACGCCCAAATCGATTGCGGCAAAGATCGTCGAGGCACGGCGCAAGTTCCGTGAAGCGGTGTCGCAGGAAGATTGTTTTGATGCGGTGGAGTTCTTTGATCTTGAGAGCTTTAACACCAATGCAACCGTGATTGAGAACCTTTTGTTTGGTGAGCTTTGTGACAAGTCCATTGATCATCAGGTTCTTGCCCAAGATCCTGATATCCGAAAAATTCTTGAGAACAACAATCTTCTGAAACCGCTTGTCGAGATCGGACACATCGCAACCTCCAATATTGTAAAGATGTTCCGCGGACTGCCTGCGGGCGATGAGAAGCTTAACCGTTTCAGCCTGATCCGCCCAGAAGACCTGCCGTCGTTTGAATCGCTATTACGCCGCGTCCCAAAGGTCGAAGGCATGGAAATCGACGATACCGATCGCGCCATGTTGTTGTCGACAGCGTTTATGTTGAACCCGTCATTGCATCGACTTGGCCTCATAAACAATCGCATGCAGGTGAAGATTCTTGCAGCGCGCCGCGAGCTACTGGACAACCTGCCCGCCTCGCTCGCTGGAAATCTCGAAGTGATTGACCCTAAGAAGATCGCCATTGGCACATCCGTCCGCGATAACATTATGTTTGGCCGATTGTCCCAACACCGCGCGCAATGCAGAGATCAAGTCGAGGACATTGTTCGTGCCGTCATTGAGGAGTTGGACCTTAACCAGGATATACTGGAGCTTGGACTTGATGCGTCGGTTGGCGTCGCCGGTGCGCGGCTTGCACAAGCTGAAAAGCAAAAACTAATTCTGGCAAGATGTCTTATCAAACAACCACATATTCTTGTCTTTGACGAGATACTATCTGCGCTTGAGCCAAGCGAGCAGGATCGAATTCTAAAAACAATCCGCGAGCAGCGTGATGGAAAGGCACTGATCTGGGTCGACCGGGACCGCGCCGAGTTAGACGGTTTTGATACAATCTATACAATGCGCGGCGGCAGAATTACCTCCGAAGTTCGTGCGGATCAGGCGGAAGACAAAGCAGATATTTCGGCCGATGAAGGGACAGAAATTGACGTCAGTACGGTCAATTCGGAAATCGAAGCGTTGTCGAGCGTGCCGGTGCTCAGTGATCTGAACCGTGAAACGTTGAACCTGATCGCGTTCACCAGTGAAGCGATGACGTTTTCCGACAATGAAGTCCTGATCAAAAAAGGCGACGTGGGGGAGCATGTCTTTATCATTATCAATGGTGAGGCGTCATTCTTTGTTGGCAACAACGGCGACGAGCGCCACATCCAGACTGATGGTCCAGGCACGCTGTTTGGAGAGGTTGCCCTGCTTTCCAAGAAGCCGCGTGCCATCACAGTACGCGCCAAAGGAAACCTAAGCGTTCTCAGACTATCCCGAGAGCTTTTCTTTGATCTGATCAAGCAAGACGCAGAACTTGGTTTGGCCGTGATGGAGAGCCTATCGAACCGGCTTGTGCACTCAGCAGAGCTGTTGAATGAAAATCAGCAAAGTTAAGCTCTGCTTCAATGCCTAAATCACCAGCGTCGGATAAGGCGCGCGCTCACAACAAACCCCGATCAACGGGTTAGATCGCGCCCCATACGTGCCGCTCGAAATCAATTTCCTTCTCGAACGTTGCCAGTTCCGTATACGCAAAATCCCGGATCGAAACGATTCCAAATCCAACCCCTGGAAGATCCGTCACAGCAATATGGCGAACGTGCATTTCGTCCATTAATCGCACGGCTTCAAAGCCAATCCGGTCACCCGTGAGTGACACAACTTTTCTCGTCATCACGTCTCCGATTGAGGTCTCGGCCGGATCACGTTGTTTCGCAACGATTCGGCGCAAGGCATCACGCTCGGTAAAGATGCCCTTCAACTGGGCGTCATCAATAACCAGAATCGCAGCGACGTTGCGCTCAACCATCTGTTTAGTGGCATCCGCGACGGTCGTCGCGCTGCTTACATGGAGTAGGTGCTGGTTTTTAAGAATATCACGCAATTTTCTATGGTGCATGAGTACCTCCCTAGATTCAGTGCCGACATCAAGGTCGAACAATCACCCCCCAAGGAGCCCTTATTATACATTAATTTACGGTTCATTGTAATCGCTCGTTTGTTGGCTAGTATAATCGTGAATGCACACTAGGAATGATTGCCGGTTCATGAGCACTGACGTCGAAACTTTTTTTGATCCTGATACCTTTACCCTGACCCATCTGGTTACGGATAATGCGGGGAAGCACTGCGTTATCATTGATCCAGTGCTCGACTTTGATCCGAAATCCGGGCGCATATCTACGCAAAGCGCCGACGTCGTGCTGGCACGGATTGCTGCGCGTGGCCTGACCCTGGACTGGGTTCTGGAAACACATGTCCATGCGGATCACTTGACTGCAGCCTCATATATTCGCGAAAAAACCGGCACCCGGATTGCCACAGGCGGCAATGTGACAGGCGTCCAGAAGACTTTTACTGATATCTATAATCTAGACGGCGATGCGGCGACCGAAGGTGTCTTTGACCACGTATTTCAGGATGGTGATATCATTGAGATTGGTGATCTCAGCGGATATGTCATGTTTACACCTGGTCATACGCCATCCTGCGTGACGTATGTGTTCGGCGATGCTGCATTTATTGGTGACACGTTGTTTGCGCCAGATTACGGCTCGGCAAGATGCGATTTTCCAGGCGGTGACGGGGCAACACTTTACAACTCAATCCAGAAAATTTTGAGCCTAGGCGACGATACACGTTTATTCCTGTGCCATGATTATATGCCGAACGGGCGAGAACTTGTGACCCATACAACGGTCGCCACACAAAAGGCGGAAAATATCCACATGACACAGGTTTCATCAGGGGAAGCTTACGCCGCAATGCGAAAAGCCAAGGATGCAACGTTGTCCATGCCGGTTCTAATTTTGCCATCTGTGCAGGTCAATATTCGCGCCGGCGCTTTGCCCGATGCCGAAGATAATGGCATCCAATACCTGAAAATACCGCTCAATCAGTTTTAAATAACACCAAGGGAGCCCTTTTATGCGCAATGCTGTCATTGGCCTTATCATCGGTATCGTCGCCGGTATTGTCCTTGGAACCACTGTTATCGCTCCCAGGCTGGCCCAAAACGTAAAGCGCGAAATCGGCCTGACCGCACAACAGCCCACAGCACCCGAAACCGACGTAAATAGTGAAAAGGATGCCACTACTAACGCCGCTGACACGGCTGATACGGCGAAGTTTGCCGGAAAAATACCACCAAAACCCGAAGCGATGCGACTGCGCATGGCGAGCGCCTTCCCGGAATCCCTGACGGCATTCGGCACATCCGCCAAACGCCTCGAGGAAACATTATGGCGCGTATCAGATGGCGCATTCGATATGAAGTTCTATCCGCCAGGCACACTGGTTTCCGAAGCCGAAGCGCTGGAGGCAGTCACCTCTGGCGCCATAGACGCGTATTTCACCGATATCGATAAGTTGGCAACGTCTGAGCCTGCACTCTCAATCTTTGCCGGCCCTCCGTTTGGCGTGTCTGTGCAAGCCTACCTCGGCTGGCTGGCGCAAGGTGGTCACAAGCTTTTCCAAGAGACACTGTCGTCGATTGGATTGAACGGTTTGGTCTGCGGCATGATCCCGGATGCAGGCGGCGGCTGGTTTAAGAAATCGCTAAAGACAATCGAAGACTTCAAAGGGATGCGTATTCGTGCAAGCGGCGTGACGGCTAAGCTTTACCAGCAACTTGGTGCTGAGGTCGTATCATTTTCATTTGCAGAAACCATGATCGCTATGGAGCAAGGCCTGCTGGACGGTGCAGAACTCTCAGCACCTCATATTGACCTGGCTTTAGGCGCGCCTAAATCCGGTATGACGTATTATCTACCGGCGTGGCGGAAACCTGCATCGGCATTCGCGCTGGTGATGTCCCAGGAAAAATGGGACGAGCTGTCGCCCGTACAAAAGACCCAGTTGCAAACGGTCTGTGGGGATATTAATGCGCATAGCATTGCCGAGGCAGAAGCGCTGCAATTCAATGCATTGAAAGAGATAACGGCTGGCGGTGCTGATGTTCAACCCTGGCCGGCGGAAATCCAACGCGCGGTTAAAGCGGCATGGCTGGCTGAAGCGAAAGAGCGGCAGAAGGAAAACCGCCTCTATTCCAAAGCCATCAAATCATACCGGTTGTTTATTAAGGGCCAGTCGATCTGGGAAGAACTGGCGCGGCCTTAATACAGAGATAACAAACTCTCCCCCTCACCTATCCTCTCCTCCATTCCATAGGGGAGAGGGACTGACGCATTTACTCATGGGTCCACTTATCCCTCTCCCCTCTACAGGGGGGAGAGGTTAGGTGAGGGGGGGGTAAGCAATACGCGCTCAAAAGAAAACGCCACCCCCGGCTTCCCGGAAGTGGCGCTCTTTTCGGTACTTTTAGTGTCGCTTAAGCGGCAGCTTCCTCAGACTTTCGTCTGCGCCGTTGTACGACAATGATCAAGGCCAACATGCCAAGTGCAGGAAGCCAGAAGACTTCCTTTGGCAGACGTTCGCTTGGAAGTTCGACAAATACGATCTGCCAATCGAAATCAAGCTTAGCCTTAGCCGCTGGGCTATCGAAGCCAACCGTGTCGATGAGGATTTTGCCACCTTCATCACGGAATGTAAGACCGACGTTCGTCTCGAGACGTGCGGCACCGTCTTCAGCCGCCTCACCCAGAGATAGCACGACGAACTTCTCTTCTTGTTGACCCGTTGCCAGGTTCTCACCCGCAACCTTGATCCGAATATCCGCACCCGCAGGCAATTCACCCGCGATGGACGTGATTTCGGTCGCCGGTTTTTGCTCATAAGGTGCCCACACCATATCCAGCCAGAAACCCGGGCGGAACAGTGTAAAGGCGATCAAAATCAGCAACACCGACTCATACATCTTCGAGCGTGCAAAGAAGTACCCTTGCGTTCCCGCCGCAAAGACAAGCATCGCCGCCGTTGCCACGATGAAGATCAGGATACCGTCAAGCCAACCAACATTGATCAACAATAGATCTGTGTTGAAGATGAACAGGAATGGCAGCAACACCGTCCGAAGGCTGTAGAAGAAAGCCACAAAGCCGGTCTTAATCGGATCACCGCCCGATACCGCTGCAGCCGCGAACGACGCCAGTCCAACCGGTGGTGTCACGTCCGCCATGATACCAAAGTAGAACACGAACAGGTGCACCGCGATTAACGGCACAATCAGTCCTTCTTGTGCACCCAACTGAACAACAACCCCGGCCATCAATGATGACACAACGATGTAGTTCGCTGTTGTTGGCAGGCCCATCCCGAGGATCAAACTAATGATCGCAACCAGGATCAACATGACAAGCAAGTGTCCACCAGACAGGAATTCAACCAGTTCAGCCATAACCTGACCAATACCCGTCAGTGAAACCGCACCGACGATGATACCCGCCGTCGCTGTCGCGACACCGATACCGATCATGTTTCTGGCACCATCACTGAGGCCTGACAACAGATCAGCAACACCTTCGTTGAAGGCTGCCATGTAGTTGGTTTCGCCACGGAAGTAAGCCTTGAGTGGCTTTTGCGTGATAACCTGGAAAATCAGCAGTGCTGTTGCCCAAAAGGCAGACAGACCCGGTGACTTACGTTCGATCATCAAGAACCAGACCAAAACGACGATCGGCAGCAGATAGTGCAGACCGGTCTTTGCCGTTGGCCCCATCTCAGGCAATTCAACAACTTCAGCGTTTGGATCATCCAGTTCGAGGTCTGGATACTGAGCCGCAAACCGGATCAAAACGATATAGATAACAAGCAACACTGCGGTCAAAATCAGACCAGCATTGTCACCGAACACATCTTTCATCCAGCCGATACCAAAGTAGGTAATCGCAGCCAGGGCAGCCGTCACGGCAATACCGATCAGGAAGCCATTGACCTTTTGCATAACCGTCCGCATTGGTCCTGACTTTGGAAGACCCTTCATGCCGGTTTTCGCAGCTTCAAGATCGACAAGATAGAACAACGCGATATATGAAATGACAGCAGGTAAGAACGCGTGCTTCACAACTTCCTGATAGGAAATGCCAACATATTCCACCATCAGGAACGCCGCTGCGCCCATAACCGGTGGCATAATTTGACCGTTCACAGAAGACGCAACTTCAACCGAGCCCGCCTTTTCAGCAGAGAAGCCAACCCGCTTCATCAACGGGATTGTGAATGTTCCGGTCGTCACCACGTTTGCAATCGATGAGCCTGAGATCAGGCCCGTCATCGCAGAAGCCAGAACCGCTGCTTTTGCAGGGCCGCCACGCAAGTGACCAAGTGCCGAGAACGCAACCTTGATGAAGTAGTTACCTGCACCGGCTTTGTCCAAAATTGCGCCGAAAAGCACAAACAGGAAGACGAAGCTGGTGGAAACACCAAGCGCGATACCGAACACACCTTCCTGGGTAATCCAGAGGTGCGACATCGCTTTGTTAAAGGAAGCACCTTGCCAGGCAATAATGTCAGGCGCGTGCTCACCAAAGAAGATATAGGACGCAAACACCATCGCGACGATCATCAGTGGGGGACCGAGTGCACGACGTGTTGCTTCAAGCAAACAGACAAGACCAATCGCAGATACAGTCAGGTCAGCTGTTGTTGGCAGCCCTGGGCGATCCGCAAGTTGCGACGAAAATATTGCCAGGTAAGCGACACATGCTGTGCCAACGAGGCCAAAAATCCAGTCGTAAATCGGCACTCTGTCTTTGGGCGAACTCTTTAACGCCGGATACGCCATGAACGCCAGGAAGATGGCAAAGCTCAGGTGTGTTGGACGCGTGTGCGAGTTGTTTGGAATTGGAATGATATCAGCAACCATGTACGGCAGCGGCGATGCAATCCACAGCTGATACAAAGACCAGCAAATAGCAACGATGGTAAGGAGCTTACCAACGCCACCAGTTGGATTTCGTCCACCTGTATCTGATGATGCGACGAGTTCGTCGAGATCAATTTCCGGCTTTGTGCCAGCATTATTCTGTTCACTCATTTTAGTTCCCCTCGCGTCTTCTCCAGGTAATTCCGGATCTCAAGTGACGCTCGTTATGCCTTACCCCGAACGGTAAATAACCGCCTAAAAACAAAATGCCGCTGTTGATCAGCAGTCGATTTTAAATAACCAAAAAGGATCGGGGGCGAACCAACGCCCGCCCCCGACATCAAATCTCTTATTTTACGAGACCTGCTTCTTTGTAGTACTTCGCAGCGCCACCGTGCAGAGGTGCAGACAACGCGTCCTTCACCATTTCTTCTGCTTTCAGGTTAGCAAATGCAGGGTGCAACTTCTTGAATGTTGCGAGGTTCGTGAAGACAGCCTTAACAACAGCATAAACTGTGTCGTCAGGTGTTTTCGTTGAACTTACGAACGTAGCGCCAACACCATAAGTTGGTGTGTCTGCGTCCGTACCTGTGTACATGCCGCCAGGAATTGTTGCCTTACGGTAGAAGGAGTTATCAGCAACCAATTTGTCAATCGCTGGACCTTCAACGGCAACCATGTTTGCTTCACATGATGTTGTTGCTTCTTTGATTGAACCTGATGGGTGACCAACCAGGAAGAAGAACGCATCAATTTTGTTATCGCAAAGCGCCTGAGACTGCTCAGATGACTTGAACTCAGTTGCGAGTGCAAGTGTGCTATCTGTGAAGCCGATGGCATCAGCCATAACTTCCCAAGAAGCACGTGTACCGGAACCTGGGTTACCAACGTTTACGCGCTTACCCTTAAGATCCATCTGGTTCTTAATGTTGGCATCTTTACGTGCAACGATTGTCACTGGCTCAGCGTGAACTGAGAATACAGCGCGAAGCTCTTTGAAAGGCCCCTGGTCTGCAAACTTGGAAGTACCGTTGTAAGCGTGATACTGCCAGTCAGACTGTGCAACACCCATGTCCAACTCGCCTGCGCGAATTGTGTTGATGTTGTATACTGATCCACCCGTGGACTCTACGGAACAACGAATACCATGTTCCTTTGAGCTTTTGTTTGTCAGGCGACAAATTGCACCACCTGTTGGGTAGTAAACACCCGTAACACCACCGGTGCCGATTGAGATAAATTTCTGTGCAGCGTCTGCTGTTCCCGCTGTAAGCGTAAGACCAACAACTGCGGCACTGATTGCCAGAGTTTTCTTGAAGTGCATATGACTCCTCCTTGAGAGTTTGTTTTCGTTTATCAAAGACAAATTTATTTCGACATCGCGCCTATGCCCGCATGTCCGTTCGGACGAAAAGGCACAAAAATTGATGTCATATTAATGGCGACCTCCCTGGCCAACCAAACGACCTGGCTATAAACCCGGCCAATCGCGATACCGGCACTTCGATTTTCGAAATTGCCAGTGTACGAATCCTGTTGAGTACTAAAAATGAAGCATCCCCCTACAACATGATGCATAATGGCTATCACACCATGGCGCATGCTGCAAATCGAGCGACGAAACTCTTCGATCATGTAGTCTCCCTGAAACGGTCAATTTTTATTCCGTTTATCATTATTGAGAAAAGTGTAACACAGCATACCACCTGTGCAAGAGGCAGTATTTTATTCACATGAAAACACACTTTCTTCTTATTTATCAGCTTTTTATCTCATCCATAGCTTTGTCTATTGCGCGACCAAGCTTATCGACCAACTCATCCAACTGCTCATCAGAGATAATATAGGGCGGCGCCAAAAGTACATGATCTCCGCGCACACCATCCGCCGTTGCCCCGCCCGGATAACAAATCAGACCATTTTCAAAAGCATGCTTTTTTATCCGCGCATTCAGTTTAAGCGCTGGATCAAATGGCTCTTTGGTGTTCCGGTCCGCGACGAATTCAATGCCCTGGAAAAGGCCTCTGCCTCGTATGTCCCCGACATGAGCATGATTGCCAAATCGTTCATGCAGCTTTTCCACCAACGCGCCGCCTTGCCGCTTAACAGCGCCCAGCAGATTATCTCTTTCAATCTTGTGCTGAACAGCCAGTGCCGCAGCACAGGCCGTCGGATGCCCCAGATACGTATGGCCATGTTGGAACGCACCAGACCCATTGATGAATGCATCATACACTTTGGAAGAAACAACGGTTGCACCAATCGGCTGATATCCTGCACCTAACGCTTTGGCGATACATACGATGTCGGGCACAACGTCATCCTGTTCACAGGCAAACAGTGTGCCGGTACGGCCCATGCCACACATCACCTCATCCAGGATCATAATCACCCCATACTGATCACAGATTTCCCGGATACGTTTGAAGTAACCTTCGACCGGCGGGATAACGCCCGCCGTCGCGCCACCAACAGTTTCGGCGATGAACGCCGCGACATTTTCCGGACCCAGTCGCAGGATTTCAGTCTCAAGCTCGTTCGCGACCCGGATCCCATATTCCACTTCGCTCTCGTCATCGCGTTGATCCCGGTAAGCATAACAGGGTGAGATATGTGACGTCTCAACCATCAAGGGCGCATAGGGTTCGCGTCGCCACACATTTCCGCCAACACCCAGCGCACCCAGCGTATTGCCGTGATAGCTCTGCCGGCGCGCAATGAATTTTGAGCGGTTGGGCTGTCCTGTCTCCAGATGATACTGGCGCGACATCTTCAAGGCCGTTTCAACGGCCTCGGATCCCCCAGAAAGATAATAGACGGCGCGCATATCGCCGGGTGCTTTTGAAATAATCAGATCAGCCAGATCTTCAGCCGGCCCGGAGGTAAAAAATCCGTTGTGCGCAAAGGCTATATTATCAAGTTGAGCCTTAATTGCGGCGGTCACATCGGGATCAGAATGGCCCAGACACGACACGGCCGCATCCCCAGCATCCAGATACCGGTTCCCGTCGCGATCAACGATGTAGATTCCATCGCCCTTTTCTGCGACAGGCATTTTGGCTTTTGGCGCACGGTGAAAAACATGTGTTTGTGATGACATAATAGAGCCTCCCAAGCCCCAGCTGGCGGCGATATATCCTGCTTATTTATTCTTAGATCTAAAGCGAAACATGTTTACGCTGAACGCGCAACCGTATGATTGCGCGAGACCCACTGCATGCTAGGATACAAAAAGATTCTTAAACGGAGATTTTTATGGACCTTAAAGATCACATCCGGGGCGTACCTGATTTTCCCAAGCCCGGCATTTTGTTTTACGATATTTCGACCCTCCTTGCCCATCCCGATGCGTGGCAGGTCGCGCTGGGACGATTGGCGCGGATTGTGTCAGCTTATCAACCGGATGTTCTGGCGGGCATTGAATCCCGTGGATTTCTGGTCACCGCGCCGCTTGCCGCCAAACTCGGCATTGGATTTTGTATGGTGCGTAAACCCGGAAAGTTGCCGGGTGAAACCATCAGTCACGACTATGAGCTGGAGTACGGGTCCGATACGATACAGATACAACGTGATGCCATTGCGCCTGGCCAAAAGGTCGTTGTCCTTGATGATCTCCTCGCGACAGGCGGCACCTTAGGCGCATCGTTGGCGTTATTCGACAAAGTCGGTGCCAAAGTTGTTGGAGCGGCATGCATTATCGAGTTAACTTTCTTGAATGGTCGCGAAAAGATCGGCGTACCCTTTGAGTCACTGATTAAGTATGATGATTGATGATGCCTGATACTGACGTCACTCCTGTAGCCTGGGATTTGCTCGATCCTCGCACCATAAAGGATCTCGTATCCCGCGATGGCGCCGGTAAGGTTCTGAGTAGCCTTGAGGAAATGGCAACCACGCCCGAAGCGCAGGCATTATCCCTCAAAGACCTCGCGATTGCAGGCGATATAATGGGGCTTAAAGAAAATACATCGAGCTTCAAGGCCTGGTCTGACGAGCATGGACTGCGGCGGCTCTCGAACATTCTGGTCGAACTTGAGCGCGTCCTCGACCTGCCGGCGCGTGGTCAGGCGATCTTGCAGGCACAGGCCTTAACCCGGTTCATTCTGATTCACTTGGAAACAGATATCGCAGCGCTTAAACGGGCCGTTTCGTCTTCGACGGACTAAATGCCTCCTCACCTGTCCTCTCCCCCATTGTCATAGGGGAGAGGGACTCACGCATTTAAATACAGTTCTACAAATCCCTCTCCCCCTCCTAGGGGGAGAGTTTAGGTGATGGGGTACTAGAATATTCAGAGACAAGCTTAACGACTTTCTTCATCACTGTTGGCAGCGCATGCTCAGATAACGCATCCGGGTCGACCCAGAAACCATCCAGATTGGCACCCGATGAACATGTGCCCTTTACGACCCGCATCGTCAGACGAAAGTGCGTGAACACATGCGTCGTTTCACTGGGGACCTCAGACCAATCAGCGCTGAGCGGCGATGCCGTCTCTATTTCATCTACGCCAGGCCAATCACCCTCGCGCCACGGTGTCGATGGGAAGCCTGTCATCCCGCCCAGCAAACCACTTTCCGGGCGCTTTTGCATCAGCACGTGGCCGTCCGGGTTTTCCAGCCAGAATACGACGCAGCATCGTTCTGGGCGCACTTTTTTGGGTGCCTTCACCGGAAGCTTTGCCGGGTCGCCAGTTTTAAACGCGCGACACGCGTTACGTAGCGGGCAGATGTCACATTTGGGGGCACGTGGCGAACACACGCCTGACCCTAAATCCATCATCGCTTGCGCGAAATCGCCGGGGCGATCCTTTGAAATAAAATTCTGCGCTGCGGCGTGGATATCTTTTTTGCCATCTGGCAACGGCGTATTGATGCCATACAAGCGCGCTGTGACGCGCTCGATATTCCCGTCAACAGGAACGCACGCCTGATCGAACGCAATCGACGCGATGGCCGCTGCCGTATAGGGACCGATACCGGGCAATTTTCTAAGTTCGTCCTCGCTCGACGGGAACGCACCCCCGAGCTCCGACGCGACCACTTGCGCACACTTGTACAAGTTCCGCGCGCGCGCATAATACCCAAGCCCTTGCCATGCTACTAGAATATCATCAAGTGAGCCCGCAGCCATATCAGTGACGCTGGGCCACTTTGCCTTAAATTTGCCAAAATAAGGCCCGACGGTCGCGACAGTGGTTTGTTGCAGCATGATTTCTGAAAGCCAGACAGCATAAGGGTCTGCGCGTTCACCAGGTAGCGCACGCCACGGCAGGTCCCGACGATGGACGTCATACCATGCCAGTAACAAGCTGCGGGTACGTGCCGCTTCGGGGTCTAAAGATGTGTTCATATTACTGTATGGGGAATTACGATGATCACTCCTAGAACACAAGTCCGCGAGCAGACACTGTCTCTTCTTGCCCGTGTTTGTCCGGCCCCCTAGGATCAGGCGCTGAAAATAACGATACGTCAGGAAACAGTTGGTCGATGCCCACTGACAGGAACATAACCCAGAAACGTCGTGCACAGACACAATCTGTGGGCAAGGCGATTTCAGGATTGACCAGGAAGGCGCTGGACCGACGCGGCTTTGTCGATGCCGCCATCGTCAATGAATGGCCAATCATTGCCGGCGAGCTTATCGGCAAACACAGCCTGCCGGACCGAATCATTTTTTCCAGAGATCGGTCGCGCCCGGGCTCACTTCACATTGTTCTAGAGAACGGTGCGTTGGCGACCGAGATTATACATTTTGAACCGGTCCTGCTTGAACGTATCAATCGGTTCTTTGGATTTCGCGCCGTTGGCAACATAAAGATTATTCATGGACCGCTACCAAAACCCAAACAGGACAAGAAGCCGCCACTTCCAGAACTTGCGCCGGACCGACGCGCAGATATCGAAAAAAGCCTGGAAGCTGTCGGAGATGATGAACTTCGCGATGCATTGACAAGACTAGGTGGCCATGTTGCCCGACGTCGGGCCAGCGAAACATAACCCCCTCAACTGAAAACCGTTTAGACTTACTGGAGCACCAAAGATGTTATTCACCCGCCGCACAATGATTGCTACCGCATGTGCCACCGCTGTCGCCCTCGGCTTTATTGGCCAAGCCGACGCAAAGATTGTTGAAACAGATGTCGCACTTCAAGACATTGTCATGGGCGATCCGAATGCGCCCGTCGAGGTTATTGAGTACGCTTCACTTGCGTGCCCTGCATGTCGGCATTTCCATGAAAATATCTTCCCAACGATCAAGACCGATTACATCGATACAGGTAAGGTGAAATTTATCTATCGGGATTTTCCAACCAACACGCCAGCGCTTGCCGCTGCCATGATCGCCCGTTGCGCGGGACCAGATCGTCACACCGGCATGGTCGATATTTTCTTTGATACGCAATCCCAGTGGGGCCGTTCAGAAAATCCGCTTCAGGCGCTGACAATGGTTGCACGTATGGCAGGCCTTGGGCCGACCGAAGTCGATCAATGTATCAAAAACAGTGAGCTGATGAACGGTATCCAGGACAACGCCCGCAAAGCCAACGAAGAAAAAGGCGTGTCCGCAACGCCGACAGTATTTGTTGCCGGCAAAATGTCCGAGTACGGCATGGACCTGGAAAACCTCAAGAAGGAAATCGACGCAGCCGTTAAGGACGCGATGTAATACCAATTTATCTTACTTTGGACGTCAATCGCGCTTACGCGGGAACCCGGAGCATACGATATTTTCCTGGGTCCCCGCTTTCGCGGGGATGACGACAAATCGTTTGTTCTTTCATCTGTGTTTATCCGTGTTCATCTGTGTCATCCCTCTCTTTCCCGCTTACGCAGAGAATTGACCGTCCCTCATATTCGGGACAGAGTTTGTCATGCCTTCTTCAGATCTCATGATTGCGTTCTTTATCGCAGCCGCGCTGTTCTCCTACATGCCCGGCCCGGCAATGCTTTACACAACCGCGCAGACAATCGCCCAAGGTAAACGTGCTGGATGGATGGCCGCCCTCGGCATTCATATTGGCGGATATGTGCACGTTGTCGCTGCAGCCCTTGGTCTGGCAATTTTATTTCAAACCATCCCTATACTTTATACTGTCATGAAATTCGCGGGCGCAGCGTATCTTGTCTGGCTTGGTATCCAGCTCATTCGGTCAAACGCAACGGAAACAGAATTGAAGCCCGCGCCAAAGACAAAATCATCGCGCCGCGCATTCTTACAAAGCGTAACCGTTGAGATTCTCAACCCAAAGACGGCACTCTTTTATATTGCCTTTCTCCCCCAGTTCACGGACCCGGGCGCAAGCATTCCGATCTGGGGCCAACTTCTATTGCTGGGCACCATCGTTAATTTCATGTTTTCATCCGCTGACGCCATGTGCGTTTTACTATCGACAAAGATGATTGCATTGCTCAGGCAGTCAGAAACAGCGGGTAAATGGGCGCAACGCCTTGGTGGCGGGTTGCTTGTCGCACTGGGTATCAATTTGGCGCTCCATCAGAAATAAAGCATATCCTCCGGTAACTGCGCTCAGTTTGAGCAAGGCTCACAATTGAGACACTTATCCCCAGATTAAGTGTGGAAATCGCTAGACCGTTTATTTCCGCCCCCCTATAGTCCACAACATCTTGTGCAAATATGACAAATAAACGCCATATTTGCATAATATACGGTATACTGGGGTTGGTTGAAGGCGACGAAAGACGGCGCTTTTGCTGACATTTTGGAGTAATTGCCCGCGTGCTGCATTTTAAGAAGCTACGCCTGAGCGGATTTAAATCGTTTGTTGAGCCGACAACAATGGAAATTGATGTCGGTCTTACGGGCGTGGTCGGCCCCAATGGCTGCGGCAAATCCAATCTGGTCGAAGCCTTGAAATGGGTCATGGGCGAAACGTCTGCCAAGCAAATGCGCGGCGGCGAGATGGACGACGTGATTTTCTCAGGCACAGACAAGCGCCCTGCCCGTAACGTCGCCGAAGTGATTTTGACGCTTGATAACGCTGGCAAGCAGGCCCCGGCGCAGTTCAATGAAACAGATGACCTTGAGATCGCGCGCCGCATTGAGCGTGAAAAAGGCTCTCTATATAGAATGAATGGCCAGGACGTTCGCGCCCGTGACGTGCAACTCCTGTTTGCCGATCAGGCCACCGGTTCCCGGTCCACCGCTTTGGTGAGCCAGGGTAAAATTGGCGCGGTGATTTCCGCAAAGCCAACCGATCGCCGCTCGCTTTTGGAAGAGGCTGCGGGCATCCGTGGCCTGCATTCACGCCGCCATGAGGCTGAGCTTCGCCTGAAAGGCGCGGAAACGAATCTGGAACGCCTCGACGATATCCTTGTGACCCTTGAAGCACAGATGAACGGTCTGAAGAAACAGGCCCGCCAGGCGACGCGCTACCGCAACCTGTCAGACCTGATCCGCACCGCCGAGGCGACATTGTTCTATCTACGCTGGACAACAGCAGAATCTGATCTTGAGAAATACCGGGTCCGTCTCAGCGAAGTGGAGGCCGAGGTAAATCGCCTTTCCGTCGTCGTTGGACAAGCCAGTACCGAACAAGCTGCGGCCGCAGCGGACATCCCTGCGCTTCGGGAAACTGAGGTCGGTGCCGCCGCAGTCCTGCAACGCCTTATCATTGCCCGTGATGGCCTGGATGAAGAAGAACAGCGGATTGAAGCGCAGGTTGCCGATACGCAGCGCCGGATAGAAGAAACAATTGCCGACAGCACCCGTGAACAAACGCTGATCTCGGATGCAGAAGCTGCGCATGCCCGCCTTTTGGAAGAGAGTGCGGGCATTGAGGCTGCGCGCGAGGGTGAAGAAGAAAACCGCGCCAAGGCCGCGACTGATCTAAGCACTGCTGCCGAAGCTGTCGAGGCGCATGAAAGCTCATTAGCCACGTTGACCGAACGTGTCGCCAACACCGAAGCCCGAAGCAATGCGTTGCAACGCCGCGTCGGCGAAGTCGAAGGCCGCAAGGCGCGGCTGGGTGATCGACTGGGGCAACTCAATGATGAACAGGCGCGCCTGATCGCCGATGCGCCCGAAGCGGATGCCTTGGCAGAAGCTGAAGCTGATATCAAACGTGCCACTGAAGCCGTGAACGATGCTGATGCAATTCTTAAAGGTGCCGAAGAAGGGCGTCAGATCGCTGAGGCCACGCGCGAAACAACCCGCGCGGCGCTCAATGAGGCACGGGATGCAGCAACCAAGCTCGAGGCGGAAAAGACGGCGCTCTCAAACGTGCTGGAAACCGGCGACCCGGATATGTTCCCGCCACTGATCGACGCGGTCACAGTTGAGCCTGGCTTTGAGGTTGCGCTGGGGACAGCTTTGGGTGACGAGATCGAAGCCCCTATCGACGAAGCCGCCGCTATTCATTGGCGCGCATTGCCGCCGATGATTGATCCGCCCGCGCTGCCGTATGGCGCGACACCGCTCAGTCAATGGGTTCAGGCACCACCTGCCCTGGCAAGAAGCCTCTCGCAAATTGGTGTTGTCGATAGCGTCGAGGCGGCACGTGCATTGATTAATGATCTACGCCCCGGACAAAAACTGGTGACACGCGACGGCGGTTTGTGCCGTTGGGATGGTTACACCATTTCCGCTGGCGCACCGACATCCGCCGCACGTCGACTTGAACAGCGTAACCGCCTTCGTGAGATCGAAGGGCAAGTCCATGGCGCGAACCAACGACTAAGCGAAGCAGACGCCGCCTCCGAAGCTGCACGTCTTGAACTGGAAAAATGTACCGAAGCTGTTCGCGCCGCCAGAGACGGTTTGCGAAATGCCGAAGCTGCTGTCGGTGAAATCCGTCAGCGTTTGTCCGCTATCAAGGAACGCATGGCTGCGCATAGCTCCAAGCTGGCTGCACTTGGCAATCAGATCGCCGTTGTCGATACGGACCTCGCAGAGGCGACCGAACAATTGGACGCGGCAAAGCTGGAATTTCAGGAACTGCCGGACATTGACGGTGATCGTGCTCAGATTGAGGTATTGCGCGCTGAATTGAGCGAACGGCGGACACATTTGATGGAATGCCGGGCGCGTCATGATGAAATCGAGCGGATGGCGCGTGAACGGGCTCAAAGGCTTGAGGCGATCGGCCGGGAAATGCAGTCCTGGACAGACCGCAAACAAGGGTCCGGGTCGCGGTTTGAAGAACTGACCGCGCGAAAGGCAGAACTTGAGGAAGCGCGCACAGCTCTTGCCAGCAAACCGGCTGAGTTGAACCAGCGTCGCCAGGCCTTGTTGACGGAAATCGAAAAGGCCGAGCAGAACCGACGCGATGCAGCCGACAAGCTGACAACCGCAGAAGCCCGCCTGACAGAAGCAGATAAAATTCTTCGCACCCTCGAAGCAGAGCTTGCCCGCGCCCGGGAAAATCGCGTCCGCGCTGAGGGTTCTGTGGATCAGGCACGGCAAACCTGCCATGCCATCGCTGAACGCGTTGATGACCGCCTTGAATGTCGCCCCGATCAGTTGTTTGAGATCGCTGGTCTCGATCCGGAAAAACCATTACCCGATCTCGAGCCTACGGAGCGCAAGGTTGAACGTTTGCAGCGCGAGCGCGAGACCATGGGGCCTGTGAACCTGCGTGCCGAACAGGAAATGAACGAGCTTACTGAGCAAATCGAGACGCTGATCTCTGAACGTGATGACCTTATTAAAGCCATCGACAAGCTGCGCCGCGGCATCAATGAGCTGAACCGTGAGGGACGCCAGCGCCTGCTGCAGTCCTTCGAAGAAGTGAACGAACACTTCAAGGAACTGTTTGCTAAACTGTTTGGTGGCGGCGAAGCACATCTTGAACTGACCGAGGCCGATGATCCGCTTGATGCTGGCCTTGAGATCATGGCCAGCCCACCGGGCAAAAAGATGCAGAACCTGACCTTGCTGTCGGGTGGTGAGCAGGCGCTGACCGCTTTGTCTTTGCTGTTTGCCGTTTTCCTGACGAATCCAGCGCCTATCTGCGTGCTCGACGAGGTTGACGCCCCGCTTGATGACGCCAACGTCGACCGTTTCTGCTCTATGCTTGATGAAATGTCGTCGCAAAAAAGCACCCGCTTCCTCGTCATTACGCACCATCGCATGACGATGGCCCGCATGGACCGCCTGTATGGCGTGACGATGTCAGAACGTGGTGTCTCGCAGTTGGTCTCCGTCGACCTGCAGAAAGCTGAAGAAATCCGCCAAACGGCTTAGGTTGCAATTTTTTAACTATCTTGGTGATGTTAAATGCGGCAAGACGGAACGTTTTATAATATGAATTTCTACTTATTAGTGCAATAATTGCAGATTATAATTTTTGCGAAAGCTAGTTAGGAATAAATATGGCAAAAGCTCCATTGAGAACAGTTCTCTACAGACGGTTAAAACGAAAAGATGATCTTCCACCTAAGTCAAAAGAAGAATTAGCTGATCTTAGGAGTTTAGAAGATGCGCTAAAATCGGCATTAAATATTGATGATGGTCTTCTAGCGGCAGATCCACGAGAACGCGTGGTATCTGCACCCAATAACCGGCGACGGGTCATGGGCAATCTAGATCAAAGCAAAACTGGTCTATTCGGCGCAGTTTATGAATATGAGCCAGATAGTCATCAAGCTGTGCTAAAATTCTTAAAAGAGATCCCTAAAGATCCAACTAAAGAAGCCGTGGAAGTTACTCAATTTGCTCCAGGGCCTAATCAGGAATTCATTCGCAACTGGGCTATGTTTTTTGTAGTGGGCGATCACGTCGTGTTCATTCAATCCTATACATACGGCGGAAAAATGCTCGAAGAATACTTTGAGGGTCTACTTAGAAAAGGGAAAATAATTGGACCTGAGCTAGTTCGATTAAAAGGGCAGTTTGACCTCCAAAAGTTGGGCAGAGATCGTGGACGAATTAAAGAAGTAATAGTTGGTGATACGGTGTTGGTTCCCGACAAAGGAGAAACGTCAACAATCAAGAAGACGGGCAAAATCATCGAAACAACTTCCGAGCGAGTAATTGGGTCCAGCGAAAAAGATTTGAGTTCTATCGGAGAAGCTATTGTTTCACTCTGCCAAGTTTTTGGTTTCAAGGAACACCAAGCCGAAGCGCTTTTAGAGAACCGAGATCCTGATACTAAACTCACAATCCAATCAAAAATCATTGCAAGCACACGCAATAAAGAATGGCGTGAGACTTTTTATCGTGCAGTTGAATCAACTGTTAGCGGACTTGATCACAGAGATATAAAAATCAGAACTGCAACTGGTACAATTAATGGAGAGCAAGCAACCTTAACTGATGAACAACGGATCACGCTTGTTGGCAGTTTACCAATAATAAACGAAGCTTGGGCGACACTCAGAAAGGTCTACGAAAGATGGAGAGATGATGATAAGCTCGACGTTTAAATGGAGAACAACATAGAAGCAGATGGCCAATGCTTTTGTTCCACAAAATAAGTTAAAGTTCATTGGGGTCGTACTGACTTTTGTCGCTGGGTATTTTGCACCAGCCGAAATTTGGGCAGCGGCGTCATTCCCGATGCTTGTGGTGATTGGCATTCTCTCGGCAGCTATGTTCACCCGTTCCGGTGCAAGGTCACAATCAGACGGCGTTATCGCAACACAAGATAAAATTACGGCTGAAGATCAAGCTCAAAAAATTGAACAAATTCAAGATTATCTCGCGAAAGGGGTAAAATTAGCCCTAATTATAGCAGGCTTAATTATCATGCGTCCTGCTTTTTCGGGAAAAGGTAACATACCAGAAAAAATGTTAGAAGCTATAGCATCTAAAGAACTAGAGCTTCCGCAGATCGAAACATTCATTTCTTTTGTGCCAAATGTTTACCAAGGGTTAGTTTTAGCTCTTTTCTTAAGTATTCTACTTTGCGCTTTGAACGTGTTAAAATTAGACCGTGTCCTTCTGCAATTACAACATGAAAACATTCGGGCTGTAATGGATAAACAAGTTAGAGACCATAGGTCCACGCAAGAAAGACAAGACATGGCTGAACAATTGCCACCATCGTCAGTTGATAATTTTGGCCGAATTGTCGAGAACCCATCAAAAAGCAATCATTGAAATATAATAGTTCAACTATAGTTTCCAAGTTGCCTGCCACTTCGTTTCCTATGATTAAACTTCACTATCTTCATTTGCTACATATGCCACACTCGTTAATCTTAGTGCGGATACCAAGTCCTATTTAGAGAGGATTAAAGGCCAACGAATCGCCCTGACTCGAAAACAATACTTGCGACAATTGGTCAATTTGCTAAAACACCTCTGACTGAGGGATAGGCGAATGATGGCTTGGTCTTTTTTGAGGCGGACAGTCGCCTTGGGGGATATCCATGACATCTGACAGTGATCCATCCGGGCAGTCGCCAAAGGACTTGGACGATTTTGGGCAAAAACTAAAAAAAGCCCGTGAATCGGAAGAAACCCGGCGATTGTGGAAAAGTAACGTCAACAAGGCGCCAAACTCGGCACTTGGGCTTGCTTTTCGGGTGTCTGTCGAGTTAGTTTCCGCGGTGGCCGTTGGCTTTGCAATCGGTTGGGGTCTCGACTGGTTACTGGGAACAGGCCCTTGGTTGATGGTGGTGTTCATTATTTTAGGCTTTGCCGCCGGAGTATTGAACGTTTATCGGATGGCCGTTGGTATGAACAATGCCATTGGCTATAGTGAAAAAGACGATGCGTCGACGACAGACAAAGTCGAATAGACGCCGGAAGAAGGGATAGATCGACGTGGCTGAGGGACAATCCCCACTCGCACAGTTCGAGATTAAGACGTTGGTGCCGATCGAGATCGGTGGCATTGATGCATCTTTCACAAACTCATCATTGTTTATGGTGCTTACGGTTATCACCGTGAGCCTGTTCCTTATTGGTGGCATGCGCCGCAGCTCAATGGTTCCGGGCCGCTGGCAATCGATGGCAGAGCTTTCTTATGTGTTCATTGCGAACATGGTGAAAGACAACGTCGGTAGCGAAGGCCGCCCATACTTCCCATTCATCTTTACGATTTTCATGTTCATCCTGGTCGGTAACTTCTGGGGCATGATGCCTTACAGCTTCACGTTCACGAGCCATATCGCCGTGACGTTTGCGATGGCATTTTTCGTGTTTGTCGGCGTGACGCTGATCGCAATTGCCAAGCACAAGCTTCACTTCCTGACATTCTTCATGCCACCAGGTGTGCCAATGGTTATGGCGCCACTGCTGGTCCCAATCGAAATCATTTCATATCTTTCGCGTCCCATCAGCCTGAGCGTTCGTCTTTTTGCGAACATGCTCGCTGGTCACACGCTGTTGAAAGTGTTTGCAGGCTTTATCATCTCGCTCGGTGTCGCCGCTGGCTGGCTTCCGTTCGTATTTGTCGTCGCGTTGACGGGCCTGGAATTCGTGATCGCCTTCCTGCAGGCGTTCGTGTTCGCTATTCTAACGTGTCTTTACCTTAACGATGCGCTGCATCTGCACTAAGGGCCGTTGGATAATTATTTAATCAAAACGCTAATCTAAACCTAGAAAGGATATTCTCATGGAAGTTGAAGCTGCAAAGCTCCTTGGTGCTGGTCTCGCCGTTATCGGTGTTATCGGTTCCGGTATCGGCATTGGTAACATCTTCGCATCATTCATTCAGGCCGTTGGCCGTAACCCATCTGCACAGGGCGCTGTTTTCCCTATGACGATGCTTGGCTTCGCACTTGTTGAAGCTATTGCGCTCTTCGCGCTGGTTATTGCGCTTGTCATTCTGTTTGGTTGATTTCTCAGGGGCCATTTGGTCCCCATTGAAATTAACCGCATAAAGCGGGGGTGATATGCCTCAGTTAGATATTACGACGTTCGCACCACAGCTGGTTTGGTTGGTGATCACGTTTGCAGCAATGTTCTTCATTATGTTGAAGGTTGCTGTGCCGAAGATTTCTGACGCTCTGGAAGCACGGCAGATGCGGCTTGAGGACAACCTGAAGAAGGCTGAAGACCTGAAACGTGAGGCAGAGGCAACGCTTGCTGCTTACGAGAAGGCTCTGGCCGACGCGCGTGCGCAAGCACACAACGATATTCAGGCGATCCAAGACAAGCTGCATGAAGCTGCTGCGAAGGAAGAAGCTGAGTTGGGTGAGAAGCTGGATGCCAAACTTGCCAAAAGCGAGAAGGCCATAGCGGCCGAAGTCGATAAGGCAATGGAGAGTGTCCGTGATGTCGCGATCGATGTGGCAGCGGAAGCTGTTCAAAAGCTGACCGGTGAAGCGCCGGCTGGTGATAAAATATCGAAAGCTGTCGACACTGTTCTCAGTGACAAGGCCTAAGGGGGTACGCGATGTTACATGATCCAACATTTTGGGTGGCCGTTGCGTTAGTCGTCTTTATCGCTGCCGTTTTCAAACCGGTTTCGAAGATGGTGACCAAGGGCCTTGATGACCGTGCAGAAAAGATCAAGGACGAGCTGGATGAAGCCGAGCGCCTTCGGAATGAAGCGCAGGATTTGTTGGCACAGTATCAGCGCAAGCAGCGCGATGCCGCCAAGGAAGCTGAGGCAATTATCCAGCATGCCAAGGACGAAGCCGAGCGCATGGATCGTGAAGGTCGTGAGCGTCTCAAAGCAGCCCTTGAGCGTCGCGAGAAGCTTGCGATGGACCGTATTGCACTTGCTGAACAGCAAGCTGTCGAGCGGGTCCGTGCACGGGCCGTGGATGTTGCTATTGCCGCAACGCAGGACATCCTGACAGCCAGCATGAACGCTGATAAATCCAACGCACTTATCGATGATGCGATTGGCGAGTTGCCCGATCGTCTGCACTAGGCAGTTTTCATCTGATATACAGAATTAAGAGAGGCCTCGTGCCTCTCTTTTTTTATGCACATTTTGGTGATTGTGCGCCCTTCCCCCCTTCTCAATCTGCCCCATCGCGCGTATAAGTTTGGGATGCGAAATCATACCCTCACAGTTGCGGCGCTCGTTCTCGGCATAGCTACGGCAAGCCCCGTTAAAGCTGATAGCAGTTTCAACGGCGAAGTGTTGGTTGCCCCACCTCCTGCCAACTGGTCGGGCGGTACACCGGAAACAACGAACAATTCCTTCCGACGTGTCTGGAAGCGTGGCTTCCTCACCCAAAGTGGTGTGCGCGAGCAGATCGTCGTCAGCCGTCGTGATAAGGATGAGGCGATTACCGCGACAGCGCTGGCCCGCACCGTTGCGACGGCGATCACCAGGGTTTGCATCGACAAGAAAGTCACCAAGATCGTTCGGGAATCCGGAAAGATCGGTGTCGTCGCGTCGTTCACGGCGCAATGTGATGGACTAAAGGAAACTGACACCGCAAATGCGCTGTTTGCCAATGCCAAGGTCTTTATTGGCGAATTCAACGCCTACATCGTCGAGCGCACATGGGTCGGCGACAAAGCTGATCCCACAAGCCCTGCCAACTCTCCAAGAACGGGAACGCAATGGGCCAATTATTTTGCTCGAATATCGGTTTGCAATACGCTTCAGTCAGCCTGCAACCCGGCACAAGCCGAAATTATTCATGCGCATCCACGCTTCAAGACCATGCGCGCGCTGCCCGTCTCGGCAAAGCCGGTCGTGGCGCAAGAGAACGCATTGAAAGCAGCCAGAGCGCTTGGAAAGCTTACCGGTCAGGCTGATGCATGTGGCGAAGACATCACACCACTGACATCCAAGATTGCACGGATGTTTGCGCATGTAACAGCCAATGACCGCGACTCAACTGCTGCCGTGGCTGCTTTCGAGACAGCTATGGGTATCAGTGCCAAAGCTCAGGCCAAACGCAAACGTGAAACTTGCGGGCCGGTGCTCCGGGAGTTTCGTCAACACCCAAGCCGTGTTGGCGCCTTTCACCGCTATATAGAACGCTTCATTTAAGGCTTTTTGTCATGATCACAATTATTGATGCCAAAGGATCGCCAAAGGATATTGGCCATGCCATCGGACGTGGCGTCGCCGCATCTGTCCACAATGCGGTCCTGAGCAATCATGAGTTCAGTGAAACGGCGAAATTATTCCTAGGGTCGGACTATCTCAAGGCGCTCAACGACGCCGCTCGTCATGCTTATCCCGATCACATGGTGGAACTCGAAGCGATGGCGGAATCCATCGAAATCGACGCCGAAACACTGTTTCTCTGGAATTGTCGGGGCGATCTAAGATTCCCGCCCGATACAGCACAAGCGCGCATTGATGCACTATCAGATGGCTGCACAACAATTATGGCACCGGGAGATTTCGCCGCAGGGAAGCCCGCGATCATCGCGCACAACGAGGATGGCTCTGGCGACTTTATGACGCATCGCTATTGGCTCCGTGCGGCACCTGACGATGCGCCCGCGTTTGAGAGCTATCTTTATCCCGGTATGATGCCTGGCCATAGTGTTGGTGTAAATTCAGCAGGGTTAGTGCAGACCATCAACAATGTGCGCCCTGATGATTTAAAGCCTGGCGTGCCACGCCACTTTATCTGCCGGGCAATCCTTGGAAGCGAGAGCATCCCCGGTGTTATTGAACACCTCCGCCGCGAAGACAGAGCGTCCGGGTTCCATCATGCAATTGGTATGCGCGGTGAAGCATCACCAATGTCGATTGAAGCGCCAGCGTCCAAAACGGTTATTCAGTCATTGAACGAACCAGCAGCCCACGCAAACCATTTGCTTGATGACACCTTTAGCCAATTGGATCAGGTTATCACGTCCTCATCTGCGTATAGGCAGGATACTGTCGGCGGGTACCTCGCAGACGGTGGCGATGCACATACGCCAGAAGCAATCTTATTCCAACGTGGCGACGGCGATGGTGCCGAGAGTGTTCTGCGCCGCCCGGGAGATGGTGGCGATGACTATGGCTGCACGCTGGTCACCGCTGTCTTTGAAATTCATGCGGATACGGTAACATGGTCAGTCCACGGTGGCCCGGACGAGCGAGATATGCTGACCGGGCGCTTCGACGCCTAATCCGATCAATGCGGCTTGTATCCAACAAAGCAGGACCAGCCTATAGCTCTGCGTGACGCAAGGTCTTGACCAAATCTCCATAAGGACAAGTTGGATTCAACGGTTTCCTCAGGGATATCGCGCACAAGTTCATCATAGGTAAGCTCAATCCTGTCGGCCAGTTGGCCAAAGTGATGCCCCATATGTGCCCCCCAATCCGTAGAATTGATATCGACAAATCCTGCGTCATGTATTGCCGCCGTAAAATCTCCTCGGCTGTAGAGATCTTCCGATCCATGTCGCATGGCCAAGCGCGCGCAATCCTCAGAAGAACAAACGCTACGTTCAGTCGTTTGGTCTGAAAATACAATTCGTCCCCCCGGTTTCAAAACACGCAACGCTTCTTGAAAGACCTGGCGCTTGTTCTGAGCATGGACAGTTGCTTCCTGACACCACCAAACATCAAATTGGCAATCACCAAAGGCCAGATCATGAAAATCTGCATGTCCATGGGATACAAGCCGCTCTAGCCCTGCAATTTGACTGAGCCGGGCAGCGGTCGCCGAATGATCTTCCTCGATATTGGTTGCCGTGACATGAGCACCAAATGCCCGCGCCAGATAGCGTGCTGTCGCTCCCCATCCGCTGGCGACCTCTAAGACCTTTTTACCCGAAGTGAGCGATGCACAAGCTGCCATCTGGCGTTTGGTCTCAACCACAGCCGCCTCGAGATCTGTCGTGTTCGAATCGTAGATACCAAAATGGATGCTATCGCCCCAAACACGGCCATAGAGCCGATCTATTCCATCCGCGCCGTAATGAAGATTGGCATTTTTTTCGATTTTTTTCTCAGTTGTCATCAAATTTATCCACTCGTTGTTGCATAGGGAAATAGAGAGCAACTGAACATATAAACGAATTATAGAGATATTTTCTCGTTTAACGAGTTTTAAAAACTCTTTCTTTGAGGCATTTAGGGGAGGCACACCATGCGAATACCGGATCAAATCATTCCGCGGGCAACACCTGAACATCGCCAACTCATGTCGGTGATTGAGATGACTGATAAGAATGCCTATGCAAGCGGCATACAGATCACGTTACAAAATGATTTTCATGCACTGAAAGATATCGGCGAGGGTTTAGAAAAGTTACCGCTTACCCCAAATTTTGACCCCACCGTATCTGATATCGGACCCATAAATGGTTTTTGGATGAAAGGCGTCGATGTTGCCGGTGATGTTGTCTTTACCCAGGCTGCGCGATTGTATGACTGCACGTCGACGACACTGGCGCTACTTCATCAAACTCTAAGAGCTTTTTACACAGACCCCGAAAGACACGCAGAGGATGGAGAATCCTGTGCCTGCGAGGCGCCGGCAACGCACTTTATCTCTGGCAATGTCTGCTACCATGGTGAACTTTGGCTATCCCCTAAATACAGGGGTCATGGGTTAACGCTTAGCTTGTCAAAACTTCTGATGGCGCTAGCACTGCAACGCTGGGAACCGGATTATCTGTTTGGCATGGCGCAGCCGGGTATTTGCACGAAGGGTGTTGGGGCGCGCTACGGGTATAGGAATATGCAGCCACACGGCATGATCTGGCATGTGCCATCATCCGGAACATTGGATGAGTGGATTATATGGAATGATATTGATGATCTGCGAAAAGTTGTTCTGCAGTCATGAAAGGTATCGCCAGGTCCTGTCGAATATCACAAATTGAAACGACAATTGGCGCACCCAGACGATTACGCGTCAGCACAACAAGCCGCCGATAAGGCACCCAGACCGGATCTGCACCGTCCCGGCGAATGATCCCTCGGATATGATCAACAACAGGCTCGCCGCTTTCCAGCACATCAAAATACGCATCGCAGACACGATCTTCGAATTCAAAATCCGGCTGCGAACGATTACAGCTTCGCCCGACAGCAGTCTCCGCCCAGGATTTTCCAAAAATTTGGGTTGAGCCGGAATGCTCACCAATATGATCGAATATCAGATGATCGTCTGATCGGCGCTGGCGAAATGATAACGCATACGGCGCCATCTTTCCCAGTTTATGAGGGCCCCTGGTTTCGAAATAGCTTCGATCCTGATCCCACAATTCAAACGACTTTTTTAGTAAATCACCTTCTTCATGAACCAATTCGAGCGGTCGCACAGAACGTTTCATCTTTCTGAACGGCTCAACATCCCGGAACATTGCCAGCTCACTCATCCGCGCCAGCGCATTTGTGTTATGGGGTAAAATCTCAAGATTCCAGGCGCCCCAGAAAAACTCAAGCGTGACACGCGCTGATTTAGGTCTGGTGGAAAGGAAAAAGGCCGCGGAAATGATCGAATCATTCGACGCGGACGACACATCCCAACGCACACGCACGGCTGTTCTTTCGGCGACGATTTCAACCATGCCCAAATGACGAAATGCCATCCGTCTAGCATTCCGGTCGTTCGCAATTTTTGAATGATCTAAAAAGCGGCCACGGTCATCCACCCACCAGCAGCCGCGAACACGAGGATTCACCAACTCAGTTTGTATTTCCACAAAATGCGATCTGTTTGACCCCATATCCCCCCGACTGGAACCAGTGTGATGATCAGCCTGTATTGTAGACTTTCAACAAGTGAAGGAAATTTGTTTTCACGTCGTCATCGGCAATTCGATCAAGCTCTTTGGCAAGCTGAAGTGCGCGTCGTGAAATCTTTTCATCTTCAGACGTATCTTCACTTAGACCTTCAAAGAAGAAGCTAACAGATACATCCAGAATACCACACATATCCCAAAGACGACTGGACCCAATACGATTGGTCCCCTTCTCGTACTTTTGAACCTGCTGAAAACTAATGCCAAGGCGTTCACCAAGCTGCGTCTGCGTAAGACCGCGCATGATGCGAACTTCCCGTAGACGATGACCGACATGTACGTCAGTTGGATGCGGCATAGATATATACTCCCAAAAAGAATCTTCCGAGTTTACTCGAAACAATACATTTACAAATACTCGGATAAACTGTTGTACCACAGAATTTCTATGAGCAGGTATAAAATGACATAGAAATATTACAATAACCTGAGCTGATCGTCCTTTTTTGACAACAAATCCAACCATTCTTGCTCAGAAATGACAGAAACACCCAACTCTTCGGCCTTTTTTCGCTTCGAGCCCGCGCCAGGTCCTGCGATGACTAAATCCGTCTTCTTTGAAACCGAGCCCGAGACTTTTGCACCCATCGATTCTGCTTTCGCTTTGGCCTCGGACCGACCCATTGATTCCATATTTCCAGTGAACACGAGCACCTTGCCACTAATTGCCGTGTCATTGGCAGCTTGTTCGACAGGGGAAATCTCCAGCATCGACACCAGCTGGTCAAGATCAGCTCGGCTTTCCGGATTTCCAAAAAAGGCTAGAATATCAGCCACAACCGCAGGCCCAATCCCATCTATGTTTGAGAGTTCCTGAAAGGCATCTCCATGCGGGTCCTCAATGGCAGCTGTCATCTGGCGCATCCATATATCTACAGTGCCGTACGCACGAGCGAGGTCACGCGCTGTTGTCTGGCCCACCTGACGGATACCCAGCGCATAAATGAACCTGCCGAGGTCTGTTTGTCGACGCCGCTGGATCGATTCGAACAAATTACGTGCGGACGTATCTCCCCAACCTTCCCGTTCTTCAAGTTTTGGCCCGCGCGCACCATCTCTTTCTTCGAGTAAGAAGATATCAACAGGGGTTTTCAAAACCCCCTCGTCCCAAAACGTCTCAATTGTGCGAGATCCAAATCCTTCGATGTCCAGTGCATCGCGAGACACAAAATGCTTCAATCGTGCGACCTGCTGATAAGGACATTCCAAACCACCGCTACATCGCCGCACCGCCTCGCCTTCAGGTCGAACAGTCGGGGTCTCAAGCGGGCATGGGCACACCGCTGGCGGCGACCAGGTCGCAGGCTCAGACGTACGTTTCTCTTTCAGGACCTGAACAATCTTTGGAATAACATCTCCGGCACGCTCAATAACAACCCGGTCCCCAACACGCGCATCAAGTCTAACCATCACTTCATCTTCGTTGTGCAACGTCGCGCGACTGACCACGACCCCGCCGACATTGACAGGTTCAAGCTCTGCAACCGGAGTTAAAGCGCCCGTGCGACCTACCTGAATGACGATGTCATTAAGGATTGTTTCCGCTTTCTCGGCAGGGAATTTATGCGCGATCGCCCATCTTGGGGCGCGACTCACAAAACCCAGTCGTTCCTGCCAATCAAGACGATTAACTTTATAGACAACACCATCAATGTCGTAATCCAACATTGCCCTGTCCGCCGACAGCTTTTGATAGAGCGCTAGGGTCTCGCCTAATGTCTCACATACTTTGGCATATGGGTTCACTGGGAATCCCCAAGCCTTTAGGCGCTCATAGAATGTACCCTGATCCGGCCAATCCACCTGGCCACCATAACCTTGGCCATCAACACCAGAAACATCCCCCCACGCATAAACAAATATCTTCAGAGGACGTGACGCCGTGACGGATGCATCCTTTTGACGCAGAGACCCTGCTGCCGCATTCCGGGGGTTCGCAAAAAGCTTTCCGCCGGCCTCTTCCTGTCGTTGGTTGAGTGACAGGAAGTCCGCCTTGGACATGAAAATTTCGCCGCGCACTTCGAGAACATCGGGCACATCACCGTCTATTTTATCAGGGACTTCGGCCATGGTGCGGACATTCGCCGTCACGTCTTCACCCTCACGGCCGTCGCCACGCGTCGCGCCTCTGACAAATATACCCTTTTCGTATCTCAGCGAAATCGAGAGACCATCTATCTTGGGCTCGACAACAATGTCGATACGCTCACCGGTCGGCAAATTCAGAAATCGGCGAATGCGATCATAGAATTCAGCAACGTCTTCATCAGAAAACGCATTACCAAGCGATAACATCGGCGGGCGGTGTTGAACTTTGCCGAACCCTGCAGCAACCCCAGAACCAACCCGCTTGGACGGGCTGTCTTTAAGGATCAGCTTTGGAAATCGTTCTTCGATTGCTGTGTTACGCTGACGCAATGCATCGTACGCCGCGTCCGTCAATTTCGGTGCATCTTCCTGATAATAAGCTGCATCAGCGGCCGCGATCTCAGCGGCAAGGAATTCCAGTTCGACGGCTGCGTCTGGCGCGCTTAGATCATCAACCGCAATCTCGCGAAGATCATTCTCGGCCATTACGTTTCTACACCGCTCAACAGTTGGTTGGCCGCAGCGCGGGCTTCGGTAGTCACGCTTTCACCCGATAACATGCGGGCAATTTCTTCAAGACGCTCATCACCTTTCAGGGCAACAACCTCGGTCCGGGTCTCCGCATCCTGAACACCTTTACGCACGTTCAAATGATGTGCGCCTTTGGCCGCGACCTGGGGCGAGTGCGTGACGACGAAGACCTGAACACCGTTTCCGAGACGCACCAGGCGTTCACCAACAGCAGCCGCAACCGCGCCGCCAATACCGGCGTCCACTTCATCAAACACGAGTACAGGAACCGGATCTGCATCCGCCAACACAACCTTGAGTGCCAGCATGAACCGGGCAAGCTCTCCACCAGATGCGATTTTGTTCAGAGGCCCGGGTTCCGAACCCGGATTTGTCGCGACGGCGAATGACACCTTGTCCGCGCCCGTTTCAGTCCATTTATCTTCATCCAACGCAATAACGTTGGTCTGAAAACGTGCATTGCCAAGCCGCAAGGGCTCTAGCTCACCAAGCATGGATTTATCGAGAGCACTGGCAGCGGCGACACGCTTCTTGTGAAGGATATCCGCAGCGCGAGCGAACTCTTTCTTCGCTGCTTCTGCTTCACTTTGCAGGCGTTTCATATTCTCACCACCCGCATCGATATCAGCCAACGCGTCTTCAAGCTTCGAGAGTGTTTCAGCGAGCGCATCGACTTCTGTATTGTGTTTACGCGCCAACGCACGCAACGCAAACAAACGTTCTTCCGCTTCTTCCAGGGCCTGCGGGTCGATCTCAAGATCGGCAGTTGCCCGCTCAAGGTAACCTGTCGCATCAGCTGCTTCGCTGACAGCGCGTTGCAAAGCCCCTAGGGTATCATCCAACAGACCACCTGCTTTGGTGGCAGCACGCTCTATTTCACCCAACGCAGTTGCTAGTTTCTCTTCTGCACCGCCCTCTCCCATCAACGCCTGTTGCGCTTCCTGGATGGCTGTCGATATCTGTTCACCATGCTGGAGGATTTTACGTTGCTCCGCCAAGGCACTTTCTTCTCCAGGTGTCGGCGACAGCGCACGCAATTCTTCAACAGAATGACGCAGATACTCTTCATTTTCCTTGGCAATCCGCGCGGCTTCTGTCGCAGCAGACAAAGCCGCCTGCTTATCTTTTACGACGCCGAACAACCGGGCAATATCACTAAGTGCGTCATGATGCCCACCAAACGCATCCAGTAATGATCGATGCCCGGAGGGGTCGAGTAGTCGTTGCGTTTCAAACTGGCCATGAATCTCAACAAGGTGCTCGCCAACACGCTTTAACAAACCGACACTAACCGGCTGATCATTGATAAATGCCTTGGTCCGGCCATCCGCGCCAAGGCTCCGGCGCAAGATCAGATCATCCCCGTCTGCGTCTATATCACTTTCTTTTAAAAGGGCGCGCGCGGCGCTATTTCCAGGCACATCAAAAACCGCAACTGCACTTGCGACATCAGCACCTTTGCGGAGCATTCGGGCTTCGGCGCGGTGGCCGATCGCCAGTCCAAGCGCGTCGAGCAAAATCGATTTTCCAGCCCCAGTTTCACCTGTCAGCACAGCCAGCCCCGATGAAAAATCAAGATCCAGCTTGTCGATCAGAACAACGTTGCGGATGGATAACCGGGTCAGCATTTGAATGTCACTTCCGGCAATTCAGACCGAGTACGCTCACCAGACTTTGTACCACGGTTTGTCTTCATCTTGTTCGACAGGCTTGCCCTCGAAAAGATAGAACGAGTCTGAATACCATTCACTGTTTGGGAAGTTATGACCCAAAACCGATGCCGTTTTGCGGGCTTCGCTTTGAATACCAAGCGCAAGATACGACTCGGTCAACCGGTGCAATGCTTCGGGCACGTGCGTTGTCGTGTCGAATTTCTCAACGACAGTACGAAACCGGTTTATCGCTGCCAGATAGTATTTCTGATTCAGATAATATCGGCCGATTTCCATTTCTTTACCCGCGAGATGGTCATACGTCAGGTCGATTTTGATCTTGGCATCTCGGGCAAACTCGGAATTTGGGAACCGCTTTACGACTTCATTCAAGGCGTTTAGCGCCAAATCGGTCATCTTCTGGTCGCGGGCAACATCCGATATCTGCTCGTAATAGGACAAGGCCTTGAGATAATACGCATAGGCAACATCCCGATTTGCCGGATGTAATTGCGTAAAACGATCTAATGCGATTATAGCATCGTCATAACGGTTGCTTTGATAGTACGCATAAGCAGCCATCAGTTGCGCTTTGGTAGCCCATACCGAATAGGGGTGCTGACGTTCCACCTCGTCGAACTGCTGTGCAGCGTCGCGGTACTGGGTATTTTGAAGCAAATCCATGGCTTCGTTATAGATGCTAGAGACCGGACGCTCGACGTATTCAGGCTCTTCATTGACGGTACACGCGCTCAGGGCAACAGTCAGAACCATTGCGGTTGATGCGAGGCGAAGTGATCTCGAAATTCTCATCATTTCCAGAATGTACCCGTTGTTGGTCAACAGTTTATGCAGACTAAACATATGCAAAAGTATACCACGTTCAAGCGGCAAATCCGCAAGGGCATGCATTACTTATCGGAAAACTAATTTTATTGGAAAAACCCACAAAACTGCGGGTTGGCAGGATTAACCGGCGACGGCGACCTGCTCGGCGTAGATACCACCATCAACAGCCGTACTTACTGCGTCACCCCGAATAACATCCCATTCCCAGGCGTCATCGTCAGCGAATAACGCATGCAACAGCTTGTTGTTGGCAGCGTGACCTGAACAAACACCTTCAAAGCGGCCAATAACCGGTGCGCCCGCAAGATAAAGGTCACCAATCGCGTCCAGCGCCTTGTGACGCACAAACTCGTCGTCAAATCGCAAGCCGCCTTCGTTCATAACACCGTCATGGCTAACGACAATCGCATTATCCAGTGATCCACCCTTTGCAAGGCCGGCTTCCCAAAGTGCTTCAACTTCATGCAGGAAGCCAAATGTACGCGCCTTGGATAATTCTTTACGGAACGCGCCATTTACGACTTTTAGGCTCATTTCCTGATGTTGAACAACATTGCTGTCGAAATCGATCTCGAAATCGATGATCTGTGTGTCAGCAGGGGAAATCGCAACATGACCTGCGCCATATCCAACTTCGATTCGCTTGAGCACACGAATAACACGGCGTGGCGCATCCTGCTCAATCACGCCTGAACTTTCGATCAGCGCAACAAACGGCTCGGAGCTTCCATCCATGATCGGCACTTCGCCGCCATCAATAACGATCTCAACGTTATCAACACCACATCCCGCAAGAGCGGCCATAACATGCTCTACGGTTCCAACCGTCACACCATCATCGTTACCAAGAACCGAGCAAAGACGCGTATCAACAACGCGGTCCCAGCGAGCCGGGATGACTGCAGGCTCAACAGACGCGTCGGTGCGAATAAAAACCACACCGCTATCAGCGGGTGCAGGGTTCAGAACCATCGTGATTTTGTTGCCTGAGTGGAGGCCAACACCTACGCATGTGATCGGCGCTTTAAGTGTACGCTGGTGGACAACGTTTTCGTTCGAAAGATCTTCTGTCTTTCCGGCGTTGTCGGTCTGATCAAACATATATAGTGTTCCTCTAGGCGTTCACGCTACAAAATGTGCGTAACTGTTAAGCATGTGTGTAGCAATTGCCTCCTGTCCACTCAAATCAACATTTGTTTCCAAATGTTACGATTTTTTGGCTTTATATCAATAGCTTACAAGTCCTTTGAAAGCGTTAACGCGGCGATAGAAACGTGCGCAAACCAAAAGGGGTGCCCAATGGACACCCCTTCGCTGGTCAAGCAATCTGTTGCGAACGAGATTAGTTCGCCTGGCGACGAAGAAACGCCGGAATATCCAGGAGATCATCTTCATCGTCCTGGGCTTCTTGGATACGATCTTCCGGATCCAGGCCACCCAGCGTTGGCTGAGGCGCCAGTTGTGGAGCAGCCTGGCCGGCCACCGCACGGGCACCGCCGCCGCCACTTGGCATCATTGTGCGTTCTGCCTTTGGCTCACCTTTATCCGCTGCTGGTGCTGCAACCGCATCGACACGCTGATTGCCTGTCACACGGTCAATGGCTGCTTTGCCAGTCCCGGTCACAAGTTCAAACAGGCTCGATTTACCTTTGGATGCTGCTTTGCGCTCTTCAGGCTCTTTGCCACCATTAATGAGGGCAGCTTCAGCCATTGGATCGCTGTTTTCTGCGATCGTCTTAGACGTATCTTCCGCACCCGCTGCAGGTTTTGGAATGAATGCGTCAACGGCACCGACCTTTGGTGTCGCGGCGACGGGCTCATCTTTCTTTTCTTCTGCTTTAGGTGCTTCTTCGGTCACTTCTGCAGCTGCAGCGGCGACCTTTGGTGTCTCATCGATAGCGGGCAGATCATCATCGACAGATGTGTCTTCGGCTTTCTCATCGCTTGAAGCAGCAGCATCTGCTGATTCAGACTGTTCAGCCGCCGCAGCAGGACGAGGTGTGTCCTGAATAGCAAATGCAGACTTAACATCTGCAACTTCTTTGCTTTCTGTTTCTGCCTTTGGCGCTTCTTCCGAAGCTGCTGCCGCTGGCTTCTCGTCATCTGGTGTCGCTGTTGGCTGAGCCGCAGGGACACGACGGGCAGCAGCATCATCGGATACAGGCGCCTTCGGTGCTTCAGGGCGACTTTGACGCACAGCAGGTGTTTCGCTCACGGTCAACACTTGTGGACGCGGTTGCTCTGCAGCAGCGGCATCAATGCCCGTTGCCACCACGGATACACGCATCAGACCATCGAGTTCTTTATCGAACGCCGATCCGATAATGATGTGTGCATCACTGTCGACTTCGTCACGAATACGATTTGCCGCTTCGTCAACTTCGAACAGCGTAATGTCCATGCCGCCGGTGATATTGATCAATACCCCTTTGGCACCCTTCATAGATGAGTCATCCAAGAGTGGGTTATTGATCGCAGCTTCAGCAGCTTCCAATGCCCGGCGCTCGCCATTGGCTTCGCCCGTCCCCATCATTGCTTTGCCCATCTCACCCATCACTGAGCGAATGTCCGCGAAGTCGAGGTTAATCAGGCCAGGCATCGTCATCAGATCGGTGACGCCACGAACGCCAGAGTAAAGAACCTCATCCGCCATCGCGAACGCGTCAGCAAAAGTTGTGTTCTCATTGGCAATCCGGAACAGGTTCTGGTTTGGAATGATGATCAGTGTGTCGACAAAGCTTTCCAAATCCTGGATACCAGCTTCGGCGATCCGCATACGGTGAGAGCCTTCAAACTGGAAAGGCTTCGTCACGACGGCAACCGTCAGGATGCCGCGCTCTTTGGCTGCTTTGGCTAATGCAGGCGCTGCACCAGTACCCGTGCCACCGCCCATACCGGCTGCGATAAAGACCATGTGCGCGCCATCAAGCTCGCCCATTACTTTATCGAGGCTCTCTTCTGCCGCGATGCGGCCAACGTCAGGACGTGATCCCGCACCGAGACCCTCGGTGACTTCGGCACCTAACTGCACACGACGATCCGTCTTTGCCCGAACGAGCGCTTGCGCATCCGTATTGGCGACGACGAAATCAACGCCTTGCAGTTCTTTTGCAATCATATTGTTGACGGCATTGCCACCGGCACCACCGACACCAAGGACGGTAATCCGTGGCTTCAAATCTGGGTTTTCTTCGCCCCCAGGGACGCTAATATTGATACTCATTTTAGACCTCGTTGCTCTAAAGTTGCTTTGACCAGATAACTTGTTTGCCCTGCAGGAATAAGCAGGGACGGATCTTCACTTCGCTTGTAATCTCTCATTTAAAAATTTTCCCTTAACCAATGACCAATGCGGCCCAGCCATCCATTCGGGGGTTGGGACATATTGATGACCTGCTCCAGAGGTTCTTCAGCCTCGGAGACGGCGTATTGCAACAAACCTGATGCTGCTGAAAATGCGGGGCCCGCGACGGCTTCAGCCAATCCTTCAACAGGATGCGGGCTCGCCATTCGGACATGATGTGAAAATGCCTGGGACGCCATCTCGCCCAAACCAGTGAGTTGTGATGTACCGCCCGTCAGAACCACACGCCCGGCCAGTTGCGAGAACCCGGCTTTCTCAAGACGCTCCTGGATCAAATCCAGAATTTCTTCGGCACGTGGCCGAATAATCCCGACCAGCATGGATCGCGGCACCTGCACGGTGCCTGTCTCATCATCTTCACCCACAAGCGGCACCTGAATGACCTCGCCATCATCAGACGCGGACGGAAGACAGGTGCCATAGAGGTTCTTCATGCGTTCAGCATGGCCAAACGGTGTCGAAAGGCCGCGGGCGATATCATTGGTGATATGATTGCCACCGACCGGGATGATCTCGGTATGCACAAGCTCGCCATCAAAGAAAAGCGCGATCCCTGTGGTACCACCACCAATATCGATGCAGGCCGCACCCATCTTTTTCTCATCATCAACCAAGCAGGAAAGGGCCGACGCATAGGGAGACACCACCATCGAGTCCACATGGAGATGACAACGCTCAACGACAGCGCGCAAATTCCTGAGCGGCGCAATGGCCGCCGTAACTGTGTGAACGTTGACACCCAATGTCTCGCCAAACATGCCAATCGGATCGCGTACGCCGCGATTGCCATCCACGGTAAATCCGACAGGGATTTTATGAACGATCTCGCGATCTTCCGGCATACCTGACAGGAGTGCGCTTGGGTCCATCAAGCGCTGCATATCGTATTCAGTGATACCATGCCCGCCTATCGAAACGTCGCAGGCAACCAGCTTCGATTTCGGTTTGCCAGCGGAGACGTTAACAACGACCCGCTCAATATTGTCGCCCGCCATTTGTTCCGCACGCTCAACGGCGGCGCGAATAGCATGTTCGGCAGCGTCCATATCAATGATCGCGCCGTTTCGAATTCCCTGCGCCTGATGTGTGCCGATCCCAACCACCCGGGGGCCACTCGCGCCATAAGGGCCTCGTTCAACATTTGGCTTGGCAATCAGACAACAGATTTTGGTCGTGCCGATATCCAGTGCAGCAACGAAACCTGACCGTGGTTTTGTGTTTGAGGAATTTCTCTTCATGTTTCTTGTCCCGAGCCTTTTGGCCCCGTCTTAACGATCAGTCGATCTGGAATGCGGAGATCAAGAACCGTGACGTTCTTGTCCAATACGCGATGGTTTTTGTGATATTCAGCCAGCCGGGTCCAAGCGCTTTGCGCATCGTCTTCTGGCAATCGAACGACAATCCCGTCCTTGAGATGCAGGTTCCAACGCCGCCCACCAATCCATGTTGCAGCTTTGACTTGCTGCATCAGGGTTGGCTCTGTCCCAATAAGCGCGATCAAAGCTGATGCCTCGACCTCGGCACCATTGCCGACAACCATCAGCAAGTCAGAATAATTCTCAAGCCCGTCATTCAAAATGACTTCGCCTTCGGCGTCGATCAAATGCAATTTGCTATCAAGTTGCCAAAGCGCCAGTGGCTCACGTTCGACAATTGAAACCAGAATAGTGTCTGGTAACATTCGCTCGATTGTGGATGCGCGAACCCAGGGCAACGCCTCAATACGACGTTTTGCATCGACAATATCGAAAGCAAGAATGGGCGCGCCGCGCGCCACGTTTAGCGCTTTTACGAGAATGTCGCGGTCGGTCTGCTGACGTCCACTGACCATAACTTCGTTGACTCGAAAGCCCATGGTGGCCGTTGCGGATATCGCTGCCCAACGCGCTTTCTCAATACCTTTGGCTAAAGTGCCGGAACTATACGCCCACCAGCCACCGCCAGCGAGAGATCCCATTACAACCGCTGCGACAAGCGGTGCGACCCATGCACGACGCCACATCGGACGTACGCGCGGACGCGGTGCCACACCTTTCGTTGTTTGTTTTTTCTTGCGCGAAAAAATCATGCATCGCACTCCGCGTTATCAACCATCCAGGTCACCAGTTCAGGGAATGAAATTCCCACATATTCAGCCTGCTCCGGTCCCAGCGATGTCGCTGTCATGCCGGGCTGCGTATTGAGCTCAAGAGCAACCAGCCGCTCACCGTCGTAGCGGAAGTCGGTCCGGGTCATGCCACGGCATCCCAGGGTCTGATGTGCTCTCAATGCGTAATCCATGCAGGCATCAAAAATTTCCTTATCAACATCGGCCGGTAACGTGTGCGCCGAACCGCCATCTACGTATTTTGCGTCGTAATCGTAAAAATTTCGTTCCGTTGTGATATCTGTGACTGTTAAAGGTCGATCCCCCATCACAGCGACAGTGAATTCACGGCCTTCAATGAATTCTTCGACCATCACGCGTTCACCGTGCGGCCAGCCAGTTCCATCAAAATTCAATGCATTATCGCCTTCGCGGACGATATGAACGCCAACGCTGGAACCTTCGTTACAAGGCTTGATAACGTAAGGACGCGGCATTGGGTCGCCTTTGCGAATGTCTTCCTCGCTGGCCACGATATGCTCAGCAACAGGAATTCCAGCGGCTTCAAACAAACGTTTTGCCGTCGGCTTATCCATCGCCATCGCCGATGCCATCAAGCCGGAATGCGTGTACGGAATATTCAAAATGTTGAGTAAACCCTGCACGCATCCATCTTCGCCATAGCGGCCATGCAGTGCGTTGAAGACAACGTCCGGTTTCGGATACAGACGTGTGATCAGCGCGCCCATGTCCCGTTGAACATCAATCGGTGTCACATTGAACCCGGCCTCCTGCAGCGCCTTTGCGCATGCTGCCCCAGAAGCCAACGAGACTTCGCGTTCAGCGGACCAGCCGCCCATAAGCACTGCTACCCGCCGCGTCATGTTGTCACCTCACGCAAATTCATTTGTTTGTTGATGCCGAGACGCTGTATTTCCCAGCGAAGCTCGATCCCGGATTGCTTTTTGACCCGGCGGCGAACTTCCTCACCAAGCGTTTCAATATCTTCAGCTGTGGCATCGCCTGTATTGATAAGGAAATTGGTGTGCGCTTCGGAGACCATCGCGCCGCCAACTTTCAAACCACGACATCCAGCCGCATCCACCAGCTTCCAGGCAGAGTGCCCTTCCGGATTTGCAAATGTGGACCCTCCGGTGCGTTCACGAACAGGCTGTGTCGCCTCACGGTTTTCCTGAATATCCTTCATGCGCGCCTTGATCGATGCCGGGTCATCCTGCTCTCCCTTCAACACCGCAGATACAAAGATGAAATCTTTGGGCGTCTTCGTGTGTCGATATGCAAACCCCATATCCTGCACATTCAATGTCCGAAGAACCCCCGCGCCATCGATAGCAACCGCATGATCGAAAACATCAGAGATTTCGCTGCCATAGGCGCCCGCGTTCATCCGCAAGGCACCACCGATTGTTCCGGGGATACCCACGAGAAATTCAAGTCGTCCGATGCCCGCTTCGCCGGCACGTCTGGCTACATTCACATCCGCCGCAGCTGCGCCGACATGCACGTGTGTGCCCTCAATATCGATGTTCGCAAAAGCTTTACCCAATCGCATGGTGATGCCGGGAATGCCGCCATCACGGATCAGAATATTTGATGTTCCACCGATCACAGTGATCGGCACATCTGCGGGACGGGCCTGCATAAATTTTTTCAGATCATCTATGTCGGCAGGTTCGAACAACACTTCCGCCGGACCACCGACACGAAACCATGTGTATTTCGCCAAAGGCTCATCCGCGCGCAAACGTCCCCGCACCGAAGGCATTTGGTCAATCAGATGTCCTGACATGCGCTCAGCGGCCATCATTCGCAGCCTCCTGCATGTTGCCGCGTAGGGCACGAAGTTGATCCGGCAACGCATTTGCCCATGCGGAAATACTGCCTGCACCGAGGCACACCACAAAATCGCCCGGTTCTGCCATCAGATGAATAGTCGCGGCCAACGCCTCGGGGCTTTCAAGGGCGACCGCAGTTCGGTGACCGCGCTCACGAAGACCTTCGACAAGTGCATCCTTGTTAATGCCTTCAATAGGCTCTTCACCGGCCTCATAGACATCAGCAATGATCACCGTATCGGCATCGTTGAAGCACGTGCAAAAATCTTCAAACAAGTCACGCAGACGCGTATAGCGATGAGGTTGCATCACCGCGATCACACGTTTTTGGGACACTTCACGAGCGGCCTTGAGCACGGCTGTGATTTCCACGGGATGATGCCCGTAATCATCGATGATCGTGATATCATCAACGACCCCGGTTTGCGTGAAGCGGCGCTTTACCCCTTCGAAAGTTGATAGGGCGCGATTAAGAACATCGTCCTCGAGACCCATTTCGGTCGCAATGGCCACCGCCGCCAAGGCGTTCTGAACATTGTGCACGCCGTACATCGCCAGGGTGATGCCCGCGATAGTTCGGCTTTCACCAGATTTCCGGTCGGAAATGACAACATCGAAACTGGTGCCATTAGACCCTGTTGTCATATTTTGAGCGCGCACATCAGCTTGAGGACTGAACCCATACGTAATGATCCGTCGGTCCGAAACCTTGGCGATCATCGCCTGAACCTCAGCGTGATCAATGCAGAGCGCCGCAAACCCATAAAAAGGAATGTTCTCGACGAAATTCACGAACGCCTTTCGCAATTCGTCAAATGTCCCATAGTGATCCAGGTGTTCCGGATCAATATTAGTCACCACGGCGATAGCTGCGGGCAGTTTCAGGAATGTCCCGTCTGACTCGTCGGCCTCACAGACCATCCACTCGCCATCACCCAACCGCGCATTGGTTCCCCAGGCATTGATGATGCCGCCATTAATAACCGTTGGATCAAGTGCAGCCGCTTCAAGGACCGCCGCAATTAACGACGTCGTTGTTGTCTTGCCGTGGGTGCCGCCAATTGCAATCGACCACTTTAGGCGCATCAACTCGCCGAGCATTTCCGCGCGACGAACGACTGGCAGTAATTTCTCTCGCGCCGCAACGACTTCGGGGTTATCGCTTTTGACGGCGGATGAGATGACCACAACTGACGCGTCTGCTATGTTATCGGCAGCATGCCCGATCGCCACGTTGATACCCAGATCACGCAGGCGTTTGACGTTCGCGCTATCCGCGATATCAGAGCCTTGGACGCTATAGCCAAGATTGTGCAGGATTTCTGCGATCCCGCTCATGCCAATGCCACCGATGCCGACGAAATGGAGGTTGCCTATATTGAGAGGGATCGATCTCATGCTGCTTTCCTCTCGGTGTCACCATTTGTGTCGGCAAGTGTCTTTTCGACAAGTGTGGCCAGTCGTTCTGTCGCATCTGGTCTGCTTGCCTTGCGGGCCGCGTTTGCGGCCTTTTCCAAAACTGTCTTCATGCCAAACATTGATTCAAGTCGGGCGGCCAAGCTATCGGCTGTGAAATCAACTTCGGGGATGAGCCAGCCAGCACCAACCTCGTCGACAGCATGCGCATTCAATGATTGATGATCATCTGTTGCGTAGCGGTAAGGCACCAACAAGGCTGGACGACCAACCGCCAGAATTTCTGCCACTGTTGATGCGCCCGAGCGTGAAATGACCAGATGGGCATCAGCCAGCCGTTTTGGCACATCGTCAAAAAAACTCTCAAGGTCCGCATCGATTTTGAGCGCACCATACTGTGCCCGGACATTGTCCAGATCTTCTGGTCGGCATTGCTGTGTGATCTTGATGCGAGACTGCAAACCGGGCGAGAGCTTGCCAATCGCTTCGGGGATAACTTCACTGAGTACCCGCGCGCCCTGAGACCCACCAAGCACGAGAATATTGAAAGATTTGTTGTCCGTGAAAGTTGGATACGGCACATCGCGCACGTCCAGAACGTTGCTGCGCACCGGCATGCCTGTGTGTGTGACTTTTGAAATATCTCTCTCGGGAATACCGCGACTTTCAGGAAACGAGACCGCAATCGCGGCAGCACGTTTGGCAAGCAATCGGTTCGCCCGGCCAAGGATCGCATTCTGTTCATGCAGAATGGTCGGGATGTCCAATAACCCCGCTGCCATCATCGTCGGAATTGAGGCATATCCGCCAAAACCGACGACGGCACGAGGACGCATGTCTTTCAAAAGGCGACGCGCTTGCAACGTTCCAAGCCCGAGCTCGGCAACACTGCGGATTTTTGCCAGAGGTCCCTTACCTGCGATACCGCCTGCACGGACGCGGCGTGTTTCTATCTCTCCAAGTGCGCCCCCATAGGCTCCGCCCCGGCGATCCGTAATCAATGCCAGCTTGTAGCCACGACCGAGAAGTTCCCGGGCCAAAGCTTCGGCAGGAAATACGTGGCCACCTGTGCCCCCCGCAGCCAATACGATCAAACGGTCAGCGCTCATAGCGTGCACCTCCCGTTTCCGGTCGTTCTCGCGTCAACGCCAAGACCATGCCCATGCCAATGGCCAACGCCAATGTTGATGAGCCACCGTATGAGATGAACGGCAATGTCATTCCTTTAGGCGGGATGAGGCTGACGCTCGATGCCATATTGATGAGGGCCTGAACTGCAAACTGCGACAACAACCCGGCAACGGCCAAGAGCACAAACAGATCATCACGCTTCATGACACGTGCGAACCCGCGCAGAACCACAAAAGCAAACAAACCCACAATCACGAGACAGGCCAACAATCCGAACTCTTCACCGGTAACCGCAAAAATAAAGTCCGCGTGGGCGTCAGGCAGCACTTCCTTTACGCGACCTTCGCCAGGGCCCCGCCCGACAATACCACCATGCTGGAACGCTTCGATTGACCGCGCTGCCTGATATCCAATTTCTGAGTCAGGACCGAAGAACCGATCGACACGGAGTTGCACGTGATCAAAAGCGAAATAGGCGCCGACGCCAGCACCAAGAAAGATAAGCGCAATCAGCGCCACAAAGAATAATGGCAGGCCAGCGACAAAGAACTGCGTTCCCCAGACGACCGACACAACGATTGTCATGCCAACATCAGGCTGCATCAGCAGGATCGCAACGGTCACAAGATAAACCGCAATCGACATCTGAATGCCTGGAAAGCGTTCATCCATTCGTTGACGTGCAAACAACCAAGCAGCGACAACAGCGATCCCAGGTTTGACGAATTCGGACGGCTGTAAAGATAAACCACCGATTGCCAACCAACGACTAGCACCCTTGATTTCAGAGCCGAATATCAAAGTCATAACCATCAGAAAGAGTGCGCCCAGAGTGGTCAAAATTGCCAATCTGCGAACCCCTTTAGGCGACAACAGGGACACGCCAATTATAGTTAACGCGGCAAGGCTTAAAAAAACGGCCTGACGTTTTACAAAATGAAATGATCCCACATCAATGCGTTCTGCCACAGCTGGTGACGCCGCCAATGTCATGACACCGCCACATGCGAGCAAGATTGCAATCGCTGCCAACGTCCAGCGGTCAACGGTCCACCACCAGCGGCCGAACAAGCTCGTATCGGTGCGATGAAGTGCACTCATGTGTCACCTCCGGACATGCTTGCGCCCGGGAACACGCCTGGCTCCTCAAAGGGGTCGAGATGTTCGCCCGGTAAATTCTCGGCAACATCCTTGAAGGCATCACCGCGGGCTTCAAAATTCGGGAACTGATCAAACGAGGCCGCCGCCGGTGATAGCAAGACAACCGCACCCGGCAAACCAGCAGCCTTAGCATCAGCAAATGCCTGACGTGTCGCGGCTTCAACGTCACCCGACATTTCAAAGGGTACCTTGCCGTCCAATTCTTGCGAAAACGCCAGCGCCGCCTCACCCACCAGGTAAGCCTTTCGGACGCGACCAAAATGGGGCTCGCAGGCTTTCAGCCCTGTCGCCTTGGGCCGTCCACCACAAACCCAATACACATCATCAAAGCAAGCCAACGCCCGTGCCGCGGCTTCGCCGTTAGTTGCTTTGGAGTCGTTTACAAACCCGACACCATCCACGATCACCACGGCTTCCTGTCTGTGGACAAGGCCCGGATAGCTGTTGATGCAGGCCATCACAGCGTGAGGCTGAATACCTGTCATTTTGCATGCCGCATACGCTGCGGCTGCATTTTGCCAGTTGTGTGTTCCCTGAAGGCTTGCGACATCGCGCAAATCCATCACCGGCGTCTCTTTGCCTTCGGTATCATCATAGAGCATGCCATCAATGACATAGACGCCACCATGCACACGTTCTTTGGTTGAGACGCCCACAACAAACTGTTCGTCAGCGGCATAAAGTTCGTCATAGATCGCGCGGCAGAGCGAGTCATCGATACCGATCACAGCCGTCCGTGGTTTGGTCTGGCGATGAAAAATCTGTCGCTTGGCAGCGATGTATCCATCCATACCACCATGCCGCTCAAGATGATCTGCGCTCAAATTCAGTAGCACCGCAACATCAAAGGTAATGGAGAACGTCAGTTCCAGTTGATAGGACGACATCTCCAAAATGTATGTGCCATCTGGTCCCAATGGCTCAAGCGCACATGCCGGCATACCGAGATTGCCACCAATTTCGGCTTCGCGCCCGGAGACCTGAAAGATATGCCCAATCAATGCTGTGGTTGTCGACTTTCCGTTTGTACCGGTAATACCGACATAAGCTGCATCGCGCTGGGTTCGTGCCAACAATTCAACATCACAGATAATTTCACAACCCGCATCGCGTGCCATCTTCACAATTGGATGAGGCTCAGGGAAGGTGTGCGGGATACCCGGGCTTAGAATCAGTGAGGTCACTTCGGACCAATTAATGGTCGTGAGGTCAACGATGTTTATGCCATCGTATTCACCGGCACGTTTGCGCGCATCCTCATTGTCATCCCATGCCCATACCTCAGCACCACCTTGATGCAGGGCACGCGCCGCGGCGATACCGCTCAGACCCAATCCGAGGACCGGCGTCGGCAGGCCAATAAAGGGGAAGACTTCAATCATTCGCGCTTACCTCAACTTCAACGTTGCGAGACCGGCAAGCGCCAGAATTGATGCTATAATCCAGAACCGAATAACGATTGTGGATTCAGCCCAACCTTTTTTCTCAAAATGATGATGCAGGGGCGCCATCGCGAACACGCGCTTACCCGTCAGCTTAAATGAGACCACCTGTACAATCACAGAGACCGTTTCCAGAACGAATAATCCGCCGACAATCGCCAGTACCAACTCGTGCTTGGTGACGACGCTGACCGCGCCGAGCGCGCCCCCCAAGGCGAGCGATCCTGTATCGCCCATGAAGACTTTTGCCGGCGGCGCATTGAACCAAAGAAAGCCCAGTCCACCGCCTACGAGGCTACCGCAGAAAATGGCCAACTCGCCGGAACCCGGCACGTAATGGAGTTGCAAGTAGTCTGAGAAAATTGTGTTGCCCGCAAGATATGCAACAAAGCCAAACACCCCTGCTGCAATCATCACGGGGACAATCGCCAACCCGTCCAACCCATCTGTCAGGTTCACCGCATTTGACGAACCCACCATGACCAGCACGGCAAAAACAACAAACATCCAGCTCAGGTTCAGCAACAAATCCTTGAAGAATGGCACAGCAAGCGTTGTCTGCAGTCCAGCCGGCAAATGACTTAATATCCAGAAAGTCGCCACAGCCGATATCGACACTTGGGCTGCTAATTTCAGCTTCCCGGACAATCCCTTGGTATTGCGCTTTGAAACCTTGAGGAAATCATCGACAAACCCGATTATACCAAAGCCGACAGTGACGCCTAATACAGCCCATATGAACGGGTTGGTCAGGTCGGCCCACAACAATGTCGCTGAGCATACAGCCAGTAGAATAAGGACACCGCCCATCGTCGGCGTGCCTTTCTTTGTCAGCAAATGGCTTTCTGGGCCATCATCGCGTATCGGCTGCCCCTGGCCTTGACGGGCGCGAAGAATTTCGATCATGACCGGGCCAAACAGGAAACTGACGATTAGCGCTGTCATCATCGCCCCGCCGGTGCGGAAGGTAATATAGCGGAAGACGTTCAATGCACTGAACTGCTCGGCGAGAGGGAAGAGGATATGGAAAAGCATATCTAAGCGTTCCCTCCACCAGATGTTTCGACACCAAGTGCACGCAGCGCATCAACAATTTTACCCATATGACTTCCAGCTGATCCCTTGACGAGGACAAGATCACCCGCACGGATATGGGGTGTGAGTTTATCAATAAGCTTAGAAGAAGAACATGCGCGTGCGCCTTGAAGGTCTTCAGGCAGGGCATCGACGACATCCGCCATATACTGTCCACATGCAAATGCCAGATCAAAGTCATGAGCAACGATTTCATCGACCAATGACATGTGTGCGTTCTCGGTCTCGTTGCCAAGTTCAAGCATGTCACCCAGGACAACGATACGTCTGCCACCGCGCCCCGGCTTGGTCCCGGCAAGCACGTCGAATGCGGCACGTACCGCAATCGGACTCGCGTTATAGGTTTCATCGATGATGTTAAACGTACCGCCCTCTAGGTGGACTGGGATGACGAGGCCACGGCCTTTGGGGGGCGTTACATTCTTAAGCGCATCTGCTGCAACGTCCAGATCGACACCCATGGCTTGTGCAGCGACCAAGACAGCCATCGAGTTCAACGCCCAATGCTTGCCCCGCATAGCTAGGCGATATCTCAGATGACGCGAACCGATAGTTGCTTCGACATATGCGCCTTCGATATCTGGCTCGTAGGCGAGTAATCTTGCGTTCGCGAACGAATGCACACCAAATCCCCAGACCATCCCGGCACCTGCCGCTTTCGCTTTCGCGGCAAGATGATCGAAGAACGGTGTATCTCTATTCAGGATAACCGTGCCATCCGGCCCGAGGCCGTCAAAAATTTCGGCCTTGGCATCCGCGATCCCCTGAAGGCTCTCGAAGTATTCGATGTGGACGGGCGCAATCGTGGTGATTAGCGCAACATGCGGTTTTGCCAATTTCGACAATGGCGAAATCTCACCGGCATGGTTCATGCCCATCTCAAATATACCAAAATCGCTATCGGCGGGCATACGCGCCAAACTCAATGGCAGGCCATAATGATTGTTCAAATTACCCTGCGTCGCCGTGACTTTTCCAGTTGCACCAAGAGCCGCTTTCAAAAGTTCTTTGGTGCCGGTTTTGCCAACGCTGCCTGTGACACCGCAAATCTTTGCCTGAGTTCGTGCACGCGCTGCTGCGGCAAGGTCCCGCAAACCTTGCTCTGTATCAGCGACCTTGAGTAACCCTCCAACTGGAGGAAGCCCTTCAAATCGGCGCTCAACCATGGCCGCCGCCGCACCTTTTTCCAGTGCAACTTTCACATAATCATGGCCATCGTGATTGGGACCGCGAATGGCAGTGAATAAATCACCAGGTTCAATCGCGCGGGTATCGATGGATACACCGCTGGCTACCCAATCCCCTTCAGCCTTACCTTTAGTTGCCCGTTCGGCTTCGGCTGCCGTCCAAAGCTCAGTCGCTGGCGCGCGTTCATTCATGCGTCACCTCCAGCTAACGCGGCGCGCACTTCCGCGGCATCATCGAACGGATAAACAGTGTCACCGATCGTCTGACCCGGCTCGTGCCCTTTGCCCGCGACAACAAGAACATCCCCGGTTCGAAGTGCGTTGACAGCAACCTGAATGGCAACGCGTCGATCTCCGATTTCTTCAGCATCCGGGGCGCCTTCGAGCGCAGCTTTGCGGATAACGGCTGGGTCTTCGGTACGCGGGTTATCGTCAGTAACAACAACCTTGTCGGCAAAGTTGGCAGCAGCTTTGCCCATTTCAATCCGCTTGCCGGGATCCCGGTCACCACCGCATCCAAAGACAACATGTAACTTGCCACTGGTATGCGGACGAAGCGATTTTAAGACCGTCTCGATAGCACCAGGTGTATGTGCATAATCCACGTAAACAGCAGCGCCGGTCGCGTGCTTGCCGCAAAGTTGCATGCGTCCTGGTGCCGGCTGCAGACGTGTCATGCCTGCTAATGCCGCGGACGTATCTATACCAAGTGCCGAAACAAGTGCCAGCGCAACAAGCGCATTCGATGCCTGAAAATCTCCGACCAGTGGTAAAGCAATATGCTGCTTCTTGCCATCAATCCTGACGGCAACTTCCAGGCCAGTCGCTTCCGGCATCACTGATATTAACTGGAAGTCACATTGCTGACCTGAGCCAACACGAATAATTTTAAAACTGCGCCGTTGTGCTGCGCTGATAAACGCTTCGGCATAGTGTGCATCTGTGTTGATGACAGCATGACCACCTTCGATGGTAAGCGTATCAAACAGCCGAAGCTTTGCCGCGAGATACGCTTCCTCGGTGAGATGATAATCAAGATGATCACGAGAAAAATTCGTAAACGCGCAAGCCCGCACACGAACGCCATCGAGGCGTCGTTGATCCAGGCCATGACTTGATGCTTCAAGCACCAGGTGATCCACGTTCGCATCAACCAGTGCTTTCAGATCGTGATGTAAATCGCTCGGATCAGGTGTTGTCAGCGCGCCGGGGTTTTCCGCTATGGTCTCACCCGCTGCGGATGTGCCCAGCACACCGAGCGTTCCGGCGCTTGCGGCAGAGAGTCCGGCAGCGTTCATTAACTGGCGTGCAAACCAGGCAACAGACGTTTTCCCGTTGGTACCGGTTACTGCACCAATGTGCGAAGGTTGCGCGCCATAAAAAGCCGCACATGCGCGGGCGTAACGGTGACGTGGGTCAGCATCTCGGATGACCGGGATGTCCAGACTTGGCCCGTTATCATCGATTGAAGTGATGATTGCAGCGGCACCCCGTGCGACGGCATCATCAATAAAAGTGCGACCATCAACGTTACTGCCTGACAATGCCGCAAACACATAGCCCGGTTGCACGCGCCTGGAATCACAGGTCACCCCTGTAATTTCAATCCTGCTCAGTGCATCATCCATCGCATTCACGTCGTCATCATCCCAAACATTATTGAGCCGCAAAGGCCTGCTCCAGCGCTTCACGGGTCTTTCGAGCAATTCGTTCGTCAGGTGTTTCGTCTTTGATATCTTTAGGCGGCGGCTCAGCTTTGGTTTTTTGTCGAACCGGCGCCTTTGGTGTTTCCGTCGGTATCGATGGCGGTTTCTTTACGCCACCAGCAGGGCGCACAACGCCACTTGCCACCGAAGCATTTTTGACCAGTCCTGCACGTGGTTTCCGCTTACGTCGTTCATCATCAATCATGGGTAACGCGAGCGGTTCTTCACCACCTACAAGCGGCTCGATCCCTAGAAGCGGCCCTATCTGTGAAACCACGCGACCAACAATCGGTGCCGCGACCCAGCCACCCGTGGCATAATTAAATGTGCGCTTGTTTCCAATCGGCTCGTCGACCATCGCAAACACAACGTAACGAGGATCCTGAATCGGGAAGGCCCCGACAAACGATGAAATTTTTGCACTTTTCTTGTAGCGCCCACCGAACTGCTTTTCCGCAGTGCCGGTTTTCCCGCCCACATAGTAACCTTTGGCCGCGGCCTTTCGGCCCGTACCTTTTGCGACGACAAGACGCATAAGCTGTCGCATCTTGTCTGACGTTTCAGCAGAAATAACCTGCTCACCGGCAATCGGCGTACCATCTTCATGGGCGATCAAGGTTGCCGGACGAAGCACGCCACCGTTCACCAACGAACCGATAGCCGCTGCCAGTTGAACCGGCGAGACAGCAATCCCATGGCCATACGAAATCGTCATTGTGTTGATATCACGCCAAGTCCCTGGCAAAAGCGGACGACCAATTTCTGGTAACTCCAATGCGGCCTCACGCATCAGACCGAACTTGCGCAGATAGTTTTGCTGGCCTGTGCCACCGACATCCATGGCCATCTTGGCTGCGCCAATGTTCGAAGAATGCACGATGATTTCAGGCACCGTCAGCCAACGGTTCTGCGCGTGGTAATCATTGATCGTGAAGCGGGCAATGCGGATCGGCTTGGCGGCGTCGTAGCCACCTTTCATATCAATAGTACCGCTATCCAAAGCCATTGCTGCGGTGAACAGCTTGAACGTTGAGCCCATCTCGTAGACGCCTTTGGTCGCACGGTTAAAGCGTGCCTCACCCTTATAACTTGAGCGGTCGTTCGGATTGAAATCAGGTAGTGACGCCAATGCCACGGTCTCGCCGGTACGTACATCAAAGACAACGCCGGCAGCCCCAATCGCTTTGAATTCAGACACCGCTGCGGACAACTCGGCGCGCAAGATCGACTGCACGCGAACATCAATGGCAAGCTTCAGCGGTTTTTCGTTCTGGCGCAGACGCTGATCGAAATATCGCTCGACACCAGATATCCCGTTGCCGTCAATATCGGTTGCACCGAGCACATGCGCGCTTAACGCGCCATGTGGATAGACCCGGCGCTCTTCTTTTAGAAATGCAAACCCCGGCAAGCCCAACCGATTCGCGGCAAGCTGCTGCTCAGGCGAGAGGTTCCGCTTGATCCAGAGGAACCTACCCTTCTTCTTCAAGTTTTTAGCAAGCTTTGCTGCATCTACTTCCGGGAAAATCGAGCTGATTTTTCGAGCAGCAGCACGCGCATCAATGACTTCTGCTGGATCCGCATAGAGCGACGCCGTGGGCAAACTGGACGCCAGAACGACACCGTTGCGATCTACAATATCAGCTCGACTTACAAGCGCCGGTGGCTGGGTCGTCAGTGTCGCGCGGTCATCGCCTTCGTTGCCACCGACAACAGCCAGGTCAATCAGGCGCGCGCCGATCCCGCCAAATGCGAGCGTAATCACAGCCGCCGTGACCAAAAGCCGATTTCGTCCGGTTTCCAGGGCCTGCTTGCCAAATCCTTCAAACCGCCGACGTTCCGTTGCTGGGGGTAATCGAGGTGTTGTCATGGCTTCACCTCGTCAGTTATTGCAGGCTCGGCATCGACGACCTCCTGCTCTTTCCGCTCCGCAAGGCCATCAAGAATGCGGTCAGCTGACCCCACCCGTTCAGCATCCAACGGACCGACCTCGAGATAACGGCCTGCCAGTTGGCGCAACCGATCCGGCTGGTTTAAATGCGACCATTCAGATTTAAGGACATGAATACCTTCGCGCGTTTCAGCGATGTCACGTGTCAGACTCCGCATTTGATCATCCAGATCCTGAACGCTGTATTTTACGACAAATAACGCGACGCTAACCGCGGCGGCCATGAGCATCAGGAATAAAGTTGAACGTTTCATATTCCCTCCTATGCCGCTTCGGGCAGCGGAACAGCCGTCCGGACACCCCAGCGCAACCGCGCAGAGCGTGCACGGGCATTCCGTCGCACTTCGTCATCACCAGGGACACGACCGCGTCGCTCCGGGACTGTGAAAATCGCACCATCTGTGTAAGTTGCACCGGGCATCAGTGTCGGCATATGGCGTGATGGTTTTGGACCAGCGCCGCTCCGCTCCTGAAAGAACGTCTTTAAACGACGATCTTCGAGAGAGTGGAACGAAACCGCGGCCAGACGGCCACCTTCACCCAATAGGGTGGCGGCAGCCGCCAGGCCGCGGTCAAGCTCGGCCAGCTCCTCGTTGACGTAGATCCGAAGCGCCTGAAAAGTGCGCGTTGCCGGATCAATGCCATCCTTTGATCGCCGGACCACACTGCGGACGACATTCGCAAGCTGTGCGGTGCGTGTGATCGGCGATTGTTCTCTTAATTCGACGATGGCGCGCGCGATCTTGCGGGACGCACGCTCTTCGCCGTACTTGTAAATAATGTCTGCGAGTTCTTTTTCTGCGAGATGATTGACCGCGTCAGCCGCACTCGGCCCATCCTGGTCCATCCGCATATCAAGCGGCCCATCGGCCCGGAACGAAAATCCCCGGCCCGGCTGATCGATCTGCATCGACGACACACCCAAATCGAGGGCAATACCATCGACCTGATCGACACCGACGTCTGCGAGAAGTTCCCGCATATCGCCAAAGCGGCCTTTGAGAACAGTCAGGCGTTGACCGTATGCTTTGGCCATTTCGTTGCCGGCGTTCGCCGCGTCCGGATCACGGTCGATACCCCATACCGTACAGTCGGCGGCCTCTAACAGGGCACGCGAGTATCCACCAGCGCCAAATGTCGCATCCACATAAACCGCACCATCGCGAGGTGCGAGAACCTCAATCACTTCGTTCAACAGAACGGGAATGTGGCGTTCATCAGTCATCGCTGCGCCTCCCATCCTGGCTGGGGCGACGCAACTGCAAGGTAAGCCCGCGTGTCTTGGCTCGCTCAAATGCAGGCTTGCGGGCGTCTGCATATGTCTTCGGCGACCACATCTGAAAGGTTCGTCCGCGCCCGACAAAGGCGATATTCGATTTGATACCGATGTCACTGCGGAACTCATCGGGAATAACAATGCGCCCTTCACCATCGAAGGCCAGACGCTGTGCGCTCTCAATAATAATAGACAGGTCGTCTTGTTCATCTGAGAACATCGGCAGGTCTTCAAGGCTGTCGACGATCCGCTCCATAAAACTCTCGGGGCAGGCCTCCAGCGCAGGCTGACGAAATGACGGAAAGACGTACACACCCTGAAACGGCTCGGCTTCAAAAAGCGCGCGAAAAGTCTTAGGCACCGATACCCGGCCCTTCTTATCGACTTTATTAATATGCGACCCCGTGAAGACGCCCATTTAGGGCTCCTTAATTCCAACGCGTTATAAGTAGCTTCTGCCACTAATCCCCGGCATGCAGAGGCCACTCGCCCGCACATACCTTTTATGGGATAATTTGGGATATCATGGGAATTTATGGGCGTCAATGGGTTCTGTTGCCAACATGGTTAACGATAACTGCCGATTTCCGGGCTTTTTGCAGCCCAAATGTCACGCGCTGGCGTGTCAGAATGATGGGATTTTGTGGGCGATTTCAGGGCGGGGTATTTTGTGCCAACGTCATTTCATTAGTCGGACAATACTTGCCCCCTCACCTAACCTCTCCCCCACCGCTTAGGGGAGAGGGACTCACGCATCAAAGCACGTGCCACTCAATCCCTCTCTCCCTTGAAGCGGGAGAGGTTAGGTTAAGTGGGAGTTCGCGCAGTTAAAGTTTATCTGCTGCTGACAACACCCTCCTCAACGACGTAAAGTCGACGTGTTACTGAGATACACGTCCAATGGCGATCATCCGAAATGGATCGCCGAGGCAATCATTATCGCCAGATCCCCGCACCCCATCGGAATTTGAAGGCTCGCCAACATGGCATGGACGGGACGCCGAAACCGAATATGTGTCAGAGACCGCGTCATACGATCATTATGACACCAATGACGGCGACGAAAAGAAAACGGGCACATACATCTGGCGCACGGTTGGCGACAGCAAAGTCCGCTCGGCGCATGCAGAGCGCAACGGCAAGACGTATTCCTGGGACGACCCACCCGAGGGCGGCCACCCGGGCGAAGCACCAAACTGTCGATGCCGGGCGGAGGATGTTAAGAACAGTAAAGAGTGCAAGGAGCTGAAAAACGCAATTGAAAATGCGAAACTACAAATTGAAGACAATAGGAAAGATGTTAAGCAAGCTCGAAAAAATGTTCTAGAAGGTCAACGCGAGTATGTCCGTCTAGAGGAAGAATTCTTGACCCTCGTCGCGACTCTTGGCCTTTCTGACCTAGCGAAACGTGGTGGCAATACTTTATCACGCTTGAAAAAGGCTCTTGGAATACTTGGCGTCGTTGACCGTTTCCATGAAATTGAACTTGCTTTCTATGCTATGGAAGATGCCAAAAAGGACATAGTCGCATATCGGAAGACTCTCAATAATCAACAGCAGATTCTTAACGACTCTATTCGTCAATTTCTGGAATTAACGAGAAATAATGACGAAATGTGTCGCAATTGATCGCGATCAAGGTTTCGTTTTTACGACGAGCTTTGCCGCCTCCTTTCGCGCAAGTTCTATGCCCAAGGGGTCGAGTAATTTCTCGGCCTCTTGAATTTCTGTTGTAGCTGCAATTCCCTCGGCTTTAGCTCGCAGAAACCATACCAAGGCCTTGTGGGGCCACAATGTGACGCCTTTACCGGCCAGATATAACTTGCCCAATTCCAGTTGCGCCAACGGGTGGCCGTATTCGGCAGCTCTCTTTAGAAACAGAACATATGTTGGAGCGTTATCGTCTTCGCCTTTTTCATCCCGATGCTGTAAAGCGAACTCATATAAAGCCCCGGGATGATCTTTCTCCATAGCCAGACGGAGCCACGCTAACGCCCGTTCTGGCACAGGATGAATTCCGTCTCCTGATAACAAAGCCCGATAGTTTTGCATCATGACTTCAGGGGTGCCCTTTGATTCGATTGCTGCACGATCTATTTCTTCACGCATTATTTCCGGTATGGGCTCACCCAAGAAAGCAACCGCAAGCAGAAACTTTGAAATTTCATCCTGTCGATAGAAGTACGCGATGGCACCACTACGAAACCAGTAACGTGCTCTACCCAAATCGGGCGCGACACCCAAACCGTTGAGGTACATATACCCAAGGCGAACGCCGACAAATGATGAGTTTACTTTCACAACCCGTGAATAGATATGAAAGGCACGGGAATAGTCATTTTGCACGCACAGACCGCGCTCATAATCTAGGCCGAGGGCGGCCAATTCATCAGTGTCTAAATCTTCGGTATTTTGACTGAACTTCTTAATGTCTTCGCATGTGTAATCTATCGATTTTTGGACATCGGCGGATGAACCCGTCGAAGACAGGACAAACACACAAAACAGAATCAGAAAAATACGCATATCATTCTCTCAAAACCCAGCAGCTTGCCACATTCGGGATTATGGAAGGACCAGTAATGGAATTTTACAACTTATCCATATTTGCAAAAATTAGCGATACAAGTAGCAAGGTCGTGTGATTCCGGCTTCTATATATTGGATTTCTTCATCAATCCACTTTTCCTGAATAGGCGCCCACTTTGAACGAAGCTGGCGCAGGGAGGCTTCGGCCCCCTGCGCTCCTTTGTTGGCCGCAATCTGATACAAAGCCATTGCTGAATGAGCACTCGTAATACTGTCATCATTTTCACAGAATTTCGCTAACTTCAAAACTGCTGGCAAATAGTGCTGACCCGCTGCACGCGTCATGTATCGCATAGCCTCTTCCCATTGAATGCTTCGACCCATTTTCAATGTCTGGAACCGACGTTCAATCATACCCATCGCAAACGCATACTGCGCCTCCGGCACTCCTTTTCTGGAAACGGTTTCCAGGATTCGCTGCGCTGCTTTTTTGTTGCGCGGATAACCGTTTGTGCCACGGTAAAGATGCGTGCTTGCAGCTATGATTTCTACGGCAGGCCCGTCCATCAGGGACCGAACAGCGGCCATTTCCTCTTCGAAGACCGGCGACTTAAGCTCACCAGCCTCCCAAGCCAACTCTATTTCCGCATCAGTCTTGTGTTTAATAATCGGGTTGAGGCCCGCAATTTTTAATCTCAGATTATCCTGCTGTTCTTCTGGAAGATCAAAAAACATAAAAACAGCTTGGCGATACCAATACCGCGCTTCATCCAAATCAAGATCGACGCGAATTCCATATTCATACACAGAACCTAATAACAGCGCGACACCACTGCCGAAGTCAGGGCTCCACCAAGCGTGTAAAACATCGACTGGCTGGCTAGGATAGTCGGCTTGACAGTCCATATACAAAGCCCAATATGCCGCCCGCGTTGCAATAATCGTTTCTTCAAACCCTTGTCGACCTGTTTCTGGAGTTTTCAAAAATGTCAGAATTTGCGGGCACTGCTCCTTTGTCAGCTCGTTAGACTCCAAAAGAAAATTGGCATCATCTATCTGATCATGCGCATCGGCTTGCGTCCCTATACCAAGGCAAACACAAAGGAAAACTGCAGCGAACGAGAATTGGCGTTTCGTGGAAATCATTATTCTTCCTAATGAATACAGCTTACTTAATAAGGGTCGCTGTTTAGCCCGGTCCAAAAACTAATATAACCTAAATCGAGCTTTGATAATTGCGGGTACAGCCTGCCCACTGCCGTTTGGGCAGGCTGACCTCCACCATTTTGTAAGGCACGCTTGTACCAGAAGTAAGCCTTCGCATTGCCCTGTATAAAACGGTCGCCTGCCTCGAGACGTTGCGCTAAATCCATCTGAGCAGAGAGATCACCATTGTGCGCTGTCTGAACAAGGTTCCATTGGAACTTCTGATCATCATCGTTGAACCGTTGGACTTCGTTTGCCGAGCCGTCCTTGTCAGTCACCTTGCGTATAAGTTGAATGATGTCTTTATAAAACCGATTGCCTGGGTGTTTGCCGAGCAAATCTTCATATTCCTGCGTCATTTCACGTGCTTCATCTCTGCTAGCCGATTGAAGTCTTCTTGCCCAGATTTTTCCTTCCCGCAGGGCCTTCCCAAACGGAATCAATTCTCCATTGTCATGGGCGCAAGACATAAGTGCTCGATAATGCGGATTCTCTTCTTCTGAAGTGATCAAAGAATACCCCAACAGCCGTGCACTATGACGTAGAATGTCTATTTCAGATGGCGTGTGGAGTGGGCTTATCACTTTACGATATGCGCATATTCGTTCATCAAATTCAGCGTGGGTTACACCTTCTGGAATCTCCAATATCGATATATCAAAACCGGTTACTCGCCGATAAATCTGCGTGATGACTTCATCAAATTTTTTGTCATCCTGCCGATCTTTGGCCTGCCTCGCGGCTTCAACTAACTCGGCAATTGGACGTTGATCTCGCTCATCCGAGATACTTTCAGCGGAAGACAGAATAATCACGCTGAATAGAATTGGAATAAATCGCTTTTGCATTTTCTCTTAAACTCGGTCCTTTGTTGCTACCTTGTCTATGCAAAGGTTAGTGCTGAAATTTAACACATTTCTTTTTTAGCATAACCAACCCTCACCCGGCGCTAGGCGCCCTCCTCTCCCCAAGGAGAGGTGGTGTTAATACGCTGCCCCCTTCTCCCGGGGGAGAAGGACAGGATGAGGGGAGGATGAGGAATCCCCCAACACCAAGAAAATAGAAAAAGCCAGACGGTCTGTAAGCCGGGTTCTGTCCGCGCCCAAAGGCGTTGGATGACCATTCATCTGGGACGTTCGTTGCCGAACGCCTCACGCAACCTACCCGAACAACAACGCGGAGATGCGTCTGCGGCGAACCGCGGCTGTCCCTATTCGGTTTTGCTCCCGGTGGGGTTTACCATGCCTCCGCAGTTACCCTTGGAGCGGTGCGCTCTTACCGCACCCTTTCACCCTTACCTGTCGGCCGAAGCGAACAGGCGGTTTGCTTTCTGTGGCACTTTCCCTAGGGTCACCCCCGCCGGGCATTACCCGGCACCGTATCCCCGTGGAGCCCGGACTTTCCTCGAGAAGCACCTTTCGGACAGCTTCCCGCGGTCATCCAACCGTCTGGCTGAGCGGACCCTATATAAGCTTGAGCACCGCGGCAATACATTGCCGTGTTTCATCATCTGCAACGCCATCAATAAGGCGCGGGCGGTAATGGCGCTGGAAGGCCGTAACGGCGGCCGACACATCAGAAATATCATAGCCAATGTGATGCAACGAGCGGCTGACAGCAGCCTCGGCTACGGACCCTGCTGACCCATCAAGGTTTGGCCATAACCCGATCCCGGCAGCCGCCACCCGCTGCCAATCGAATCGCTCACCTGGGTCTTGTTTGCGGAGCGGCGCAACATCCGAATGACCAACGACATTGCGCGCAGGAATATCATGGCGACGAAGAATGCCCTGACACAATGAGATCAGCGTTTCGATCTGTGGGTACGCGAAATCCCGATACCCAAATTCATGCCCCGGATTAACCAATTCGATGCCAACGGATCGGCTATTGATATTTGTATGCCCGCGCCACGACGCCACACCCGCATGCCATGCGCGCTTGTTTTCATCGACCAACGAAACAAGCTCACCCATCTCATCAATCAGATAATGTGCGCTGACCTCGGCAGAAGGATCACAAAGCCGATCGAGCGCTTCATCACAAGACTGCATCCCGGTGTAGTGAATGACGAGCATATCGACGGCGACGCCTTCCCGGTCATTAAAGTTTGGCGATAAAAATTGTGTGTTCATGTTGCCGTTCCAGGGGTCGCCGCATAAATTTTCGCACGTCGGGAAACAATGATCTGACGCACTGTAATCAGGCACACACCGCCTAAAATCATCGCCCCACCAATCATCTTTGTCGTGGTTAACTCGTCACCCATAATTGTGACGCCGCACCCCACCGCAATCAATGGCACCAACAAATTATAGGGCGCTACTGCCGTCACTTCATAATTGTTCAGCAGATAATACCAAAGCCCGTATCCGGCGATGGAACTGGCCAATGTCATGTACGCGAGAGATGCCCAGAACCGTGTATCCGCCGCCATCAACCGGGCAACCTGATCAACCTCAAAAACGTATGACAGACCCAGTGTCACCGGCGCAACAATCAACGCCATCCATGCAATCAGGCTAAACGGCGAGATATCGGGAATCTGTTTTGCCTTGATTGATCCGTAGGACCACATGAACGCGGCCACCACCAGCACCAGCAATGAAGGCACATCCACACCCACCGTCGGCACACCAATCAGGATAACGATGCCGCTGAATGCGGATGCCATACCAGCCATTCGCCAGATGCCAAACTTCTCGCCCAGCATCAACCACGCCAAGAGCACAACGAACGGCGTTCCCAATTGGAGGACAATCCCTGACGTGGAAATGTCCAGAAACTGGATTGCATAGAACATGATGGAAAAGTGTCCAACGCCCATGATCAGCGCGTATTGAACAATATCCTTCATCAGCTTCTTTGGAACCCGGAGGAAAGGAAACAGCAGGATCGTCAGCAACGCAAACCGCATTGCCGTTACAAAGAACGGCGGCACATCGCTCACGGCAAACTTCACGGCAACAAAGTTGCAGCCCCAAAGCGTGACGGTCGCCAGTGCGGCGAGGACACCAATCAGCGGCATCACGGTTTCCTATATCTTAGTTGATGCCACGTTCGGTTTTTATGCGGTCATAGGCATCGTTGATTTTCGCCAGCTTTTCATTGGCCAGCTCAATAAATTCCTGCGGCATCCCTTTTGCCATCAGCATATCGGGATGATTTTCACGGGCGAGTTTTCGGTACGCTGACTTCACTTCATCATCAGACGCGGACTTGGTCACGCCCAGAATCTCGTAGGCATCTTCGGCCTTGGCTTCGCGCCCGCCGCCACCTTGCCAACCACTGAGGTAGATTGTCTGTAGTCGTTCAAAATCACGTTCAGAGAAACCAAACAGCAATGACACCCGACGCAGATATTGAATTTCATTTGGATGAATGACGCCATCGGCCTTAGCAATATGGAAAAGCGCACCAATCAGTTCTTCAAGGACATTCCATTCACCGCGGAACATCTCGGCAATCTGTTCAGCGTAGGGCTCATACCCGTCAGCGTCTTGTTTGGCCTCGTCAAAAATTTTCCCGACATTGGCCATGTCATGGCCGGAAACCTGGAACACCTGCTTGAAGGCATTGACCTCATCACGTGTGACCTGACCATCAGCCTTGGCCATCTTCGCAGCAAGGACAATCACGGCCGTGGTAAATGCGACCTGTTTTTCCGCATTGCCAATTTTGGCTCGCGGATCGGCTTTCTTGTCAACGACATGGTGCCCGGCCACGGCGCCGATGATCGCACCAATCGGACCGCCAATTGCAAACCCTGTCACCCCGCCAATGACTTTGCCCCAAATGCTCATTCGGAAACTCTCCTGATTGGTGCTGCGTTA
>Ga0189287_100097_pt1 | contig 76175 bp, 85 predicted proteins | sample UW86minimetaG_FD_130319 | JGI IMG/M metagenome (GOLD analysis project Ga0189287, IMG submission 130319) | Marine microbial communities from the Costa Rica Dome - UW86 mini metaG | ecosystem: Environmental > Aquatic > Marine > Oceanic > Photic zone | place: Costa Rica: the Eastern Pacific...
GACGGGCGCGAATACGTCCGCACCGCCATCGCTGCAGGCATGGACGTTGACCGTTTCGCCCCGCGCCTGTCGTTCTTTTTTGCCATCGGCATGAACTTTTTCATGGAGGCCGCCAAACTGCGCGCTGCCCGTCTGCTGTGGTCGCGGATCATGTCCGAGTTCGACCCCAAGGACGAGAAATCGTCGATGCTGCGCACCCACTGCCAGACTTCCGGTGTCAGCCTGGCCGAACAAGACCCCTACAACAACGTCGTGCGCACCGCCTACGAGGCGATGAGCGCGGTGCTGGGCGGCACGCAGTCGCTGCACACCAATGCGCTTGACGAGGCGATTGCGTTGCCCACGGATTTCAGCGCCCGGATCGCAAGGAACACCCAGTTGATCCTGCAGGAGGAGACGGGCGTGACCAACGTGGTCGACCCGCTGGCGGGGTCCTATTACGTCGAGAAGCTGACCCATGACCTGGCCGAGAAGGCCTGGGCGCTGATGGAAGAGGTCGAGGAGATGGGCGGCATGACCAAGGCGGTGGCCAGCGGCATGCCCAAGCTGCGCATCGAGGAGACCGCCGCGACCCGGCAGGCGATGATCGACCGGGGCGACGAGGTGATCGTGGGTGTCAACAAGTACCGCAAGGACAAGGAAGACCCGATCGATATCCTGTCGATCGACAACAACGAGGTGCGCCGCTCGCAGATCGCCGCGCTTGAACGGATCCGCGCCAACCGCGACGAGGCGGCCTGTACCAAGGCGCTGGAAGAACTGGAACGCCGCGCGAAAGAGGGCGGCAACCTGCTGGAAGGGGCGGTCGAGGCCGCCCGGGCCCGCGCCACTGTCGGAGAGATCAGCATGAGCATGGAAAAGGTATTCGGCCGGCACAGGGCCGAGGTGAAGACACTGGCCGGCGTCTATGGCGCGGCCTACGAGGGCGATGACGGCTTCGCCGCGATCCAGAAATCGGTGGAGGAGTTCGCCGAGGAGGAGGGTCGCCGGCCGCGGATGCTGGTGGTGAAGATGGGGCAGGACGGGCATGACCGCGGCGCCAAGGTGATCGCCACGGCCTTTGCCGATATCGGCTTCGACGTCGATGTGGGCCCGCTCTTCCAGACGCCGGACGAGGCGGCGCAGGACGCCATCGACAACGACGTGCATGTCGTGGGGATTTCCTCTCAGGCGGCCGGGCACAAGACGCTGGCGCCGCAGCTGATCGACGCGCTGCGCGAGAAGGATGCGGGCGACATCATCGTGATCTGCGGCGGGGTCATCCCGCAGCAGGATTACGACTTCCTGAAGGAGGCCGGGGTGAAGGCGATCTTCGGGCCGGGGACGAACATTCCCGCGGCGGCGCAGGATATCCTGAAGCTCATTCGCGAGGCGCGGGGGTAGCAAGTGGGGGCGCTGCCCCCGACGTTGAATTTCCCGAGGAAATTCAACGTCTCCCCCGGGATATTTTCGGCCAGAAGAAGGGTGGAGACATGGACAGGCGGCGGAAGATTGCGGTGGGCATGGCGGCCGGCGTGGCCTGGGCCGTGGCGGTGCTCGCGGGGGCGGGAGTGTTCGTGACGCTGCCGGTCTTTGCGCTGATGCCGACGATCATGACCGCGTTCCTCGCGCCGGGGCTGGTGATGATTGCCATGGTCGGGCGGCTGGCGCAGCGGCGGTTCTTCGATGAGGCCATCGTCGATGGCGGACCGCTGACCGGCGCGGCGGAGATCGACCGGCGGGTGCTGGTGAACACCACCGAGCAGCTTGTGCTGGCCATGGCCGTGTGGCCCGCGGCGGCGGTGCTGCTTGGTCCCGAGGGGCCGGGCGTGATCCTCGTGCTGGGGGTGGCGTTCGCGGTGGCAAGGCTGGCCTTCTGGGCCGGGTATCACCTGGCCCCGCCGCTGCGCGCCTTCGGTTTCGCGGCGACGTTCTACCCCACGGTTCTGGTGGCGATCTGGGCGCTGTGGCGGGTGGTGGTCTGAGCGATTGCCAAGCGGTGCGCGCGGTGCCTATGGTGGCCGCGACGTGGTAACGAGCGCGGGGCAAAATGCTGGAACTGGATCACCTGGCCGTGGCGGCCGAGACGCTGGACGAGGGCCGCGAGGCGGTGGAGCACGCCTTGGGCGTCAGCCTGCAGGCGGGCGGGCAGCATGTGAAATTCGGCACGCACAACGTGCTTCTGGGGATGGAGGAGGGGCTTTACCTCGAGGTGATCGCGGTCGACCCCGGCGCGGCGCCGCTGCCCTATCCGCGGTGGTTCGACCTCGACCGGTTCGCGGGGCGGCCGCGGCCGCGGATCTGGATCTGCCGGACGGATAACCTGGACGGGGTGGTGGCCGATATCCCCGGCGCGGGCGTGCCCGTGGCGCTGGAGCGGGGCGACCTGCGCTGGCGGATGGCGGTGCCGGAGGATGGCGTGCTGCCCTTCGACAATGCCTTCCCGGCGGTGATCCAGTGGGAGGGCTCGGCCCATCCCGCGGCGCGGCTGGCGCCCTCGGGCTGTGCGCTGCGGCGGCTGGTGATCGCGCATCCGGAGGCCGTGGCGTTGCAGGCGGCGCTGAAGGGCCGGCTGGAGGATGAGCGCGTGGTGATCGAGCCCGGCGCGCAGGCGATGCGCTGCGAGATCGACACGCCGCATGGGTTGAGGGTGCTGGAGTGAGCATTCGGGCCGCGGCGCCGGAGGATGCGGGCGCCATCGCCGGGATCTGGAACCCCTATATTCGCGAGACCGCCGTCACCTTCACCACCGAGGAGAAGACCGAAGCCGGGCTGGCCGCCGATATCGCGGCGCGGCCGGGCGCGTTCTTCGTGGCCTGCGAGAACGACGCGGTGCTGGGCTTCGCCACGGCGTTTGCCTTCCGGGGCGGGCCGGGCTACCGCCATACGCTGGAGCATACCGTGCAGCTTGCGCCGGGGGCGCGGGGGCGGGGGCTTGGCCGGGCACTGATGACCGGGCTGGAGGATGCCTTGCGGGACAGGGGCGCGCATGTGCTGGTGGCGGGCGTCAGCGGCGAGAACGCGGCGGGCATCGCCTTTCACGCGGCCATCGGCTTCGAGACCGTGGGCCGGATGCCGCAGGTGGGCCACAAGTTCGGCCGCTGGATGGACCTTGTGCTGATGCAGAAAATCCTCGGCCCCGGCGGCGGTTGACGCTGACAACCCCGGCGGAAGCCGGTAGGGTCGCGCCCATGTCCATCTGGAACCGCATATCCGAGGCGCTGTCGGCGCTGACCAAGGGTGAGCCGCTGAGCGAGGTGTTCGACCGCCTGCGCACGCCGCCCGAGCGCAGCGTGGCCTTCGCCATCGCCGTGATCGCGCTGGGCGCCAAGATGGCCAAGGCGGACGGGCTGGTGACGCGCGACGAGGTGACGGCGTTCCGCGAGGTGTTCCAGATCGCGCAGGCCGACGAGGCGGGGGCGGCAAAGGTCTTCAACCTCGCGCGGCAGGACGTGGCGGGTTTCGAGGAATATGCCGAGCGTATCCGGCGGATGTTCGGCGAGGATACAGACACGCTGAGCGACCTGATGGAGGGGCTGTTCCACATCGCCGTGGCCGACGGGGTCTATCACCCGAACGAGGACCAGTTCCTTGAACGGGTGGCCGAGCTGTTCGGGCTGAAACCCCATGAATTCAATGCCTTGAAGTGCCGCTTCGTGCCCGACGCCAAGCCCGACCCCTATTCCATCCTGGGCGTCACCCCCGACATGCCGATGGACGAGATCCGCGCCGCGTGGCGCCGGCAGGTGCGCGAGAGCCACCCCGACCGGATGCTGGCCCGCGGCGTGCCGGAGGAGGCGGTGAAGCTGGCCGAGAAGCGGATCATCGACATCAACCGCGCGTGGGAAGAGATTTCCGAAAGGGTCTGAGATGCGCTTTGCCACCTACAACGTGGAATGGTTCAACGCGCTTTTCGATGACGCCGGCATAGCTTTCGACGATGGTGAATGGTCGGGCCGGCACGACGTGACGCGGGGCGACCAGCTGGCGGCGCTCGGGATCGTGTTCAGCGCGCTCGATGCCGACGCGGTGATGGTGATCGAGGCGCCGGACCACAATGGCCGCCGGGCGACGGTGACCGCGCTGGAAGGGTTCGCGACGGCGGTGGGGCTGCGGGCGCGCAAGGCGCTGATCGGGTTTCACAACGACACCCAGCAGGAGATCGCGCTGCTGTTCGACCCTGACAGGCTGTCCTGCCGGCACGATCCGAAGGGAGAGCCCACCGGGCAGAAAGGTTCGCGCGAGGCGCCGCGCTTCGACGGGGTGTTCCGGATCGACCTCGATATCGACGCGACCGAAGACCTGGTGGTGTTTTCCAAGCCGCCCTTCGAGATTGCCGCCGAGACGCCCACGGGCGCCACGTTCCGGATGATCGGGGCGCATCTGAAGTCGAAGGCGCCGCACGGGGCGACCAATCGCGACGAGGTGATGCGCATGGCGATCTCCAACCGTCGCAAGCAGCAGGCGCAGGCGGTCTGGCTGCGCCAGCGGATCGTGCAGCATCTCGAGGCGGGCGAGGAGCTGATCCTGATGGGCGATCTGAATGACGGGCCGGGGCTGGACGAGTACGAGCACCTGTTCGGGCGTTCCTCGGTCGAGATCATCATGGGCGAGGGGGCCGAGACGGGGCACCTGCTTTACGATCCGCACGCGCGCCGCGCGCTGACCCGGCGGATCGGCGCGATCAACACGACGGCGCGGTTCTACATCCAGACCGAGCAGCGCTATCTTCAGGCGCTGCTCGATTACATCATGGTCTCGCCCGGATTGCGGGAGAAGAAGCCGCGCTGGCGCATCTGGCACCCGTTCGAAGACCCGGGCTGCTGGCGGGTGCCGGAATTGCGCGATGCGCTGCTCACCGCGTCGGACCATTTCCCCGTGACCATGGATATCGAGCTGTGAGGGCGCGCGCATGACCCTGAAGGAACGGCTTCGCCTGCTCTACGAGGGCCGCAGCACGCGGGCCACGCGGTTCCGCTATGCCCTGCTGGCCTTCGATGCGGTGTCGATCGTGTTCTTCCTTGCGACCGCCATGCTGGAGCTGTCGCCGTGGCTCTTGATCGCCGACGGGGTGATCGCGCTGCTGATCCTGCTGGACCTGCTGGCGCGGTTCTGGATCGCGCCCAACCGCGTGCGGCACCTGCGGCAGTTCTACGTGATGGTCGACATCGTGGTGATCCTGTCGCTGATGGCGGCGCCGTTCATCGGGCAGGGGCTGATGATGCTGCGGCTTCTGCGGGCGCTCAGGCTGGTTCATTCCTATCACCTGTTGCGCGACCTGCGGCGCGACTGGCGGTTCTTCCGCCGGCACGAGGATACGGTGGTTTCGGCGGTGAACCTGCTGGTCTTCATCTTCGCCATGACCGCGCTGGTTTACGTGATGCGCGCGCAGGAGCCGGGGCTGGAGAGCTATGTCGACGCGCTTTACTTCACCGTGGCGACGCTGACCACGACGGGGTTCGGCGATATCGCCATGACCACGACGCATGGCCGTCTGCTGGCGGTGGTGATCATGGTGGTGGGGGTGGGCCTGTTCCTGCGGCTGGCCAGCGCCATCTTCTCGCCCGCCAAGGTACGGCAGAAATGCGAGCAATGCGGGCTCATGCGGCATGACAGCGACGCGATCCACTGCAAGCATTGCGGGGCCGAGATGAAGATCGAGACCGAGGGGGTCGGGTGAGCCACGTCTTAAAACCGTCATTCCGGCTTCCTATATCGGGGGCATGACACGACTGGCCCTGATCACCGCTGTGACCCTAAGCCTGACCCCGCCCGCGCTGGCGCAGGACATTGAGGCCGAGCCGGAGGAACCCGGAACCGAGCGCTCGCTGATGGAAGAGGGGGCGCGGATGTTCCTGGAGGGTATCCTGCGGGAGATGGAGCCCGCGCTGCGCGACCTCGAAGGCATGGCGGGCGAGATCGAGCCGGCGCTGCGCGATTTCGCGCAGGAGATGGGGCCGGCCTTTGCCGACCTGCTGGGCAAGGTCGACGACCTCAGAAATTACGAGATGCCCGAGATGCTGCCCAACGGCGACATCATCATCCGCCGGAAGGAACCACTGGAGCCCGAGATGCCGGGCGAGCCGGAAACGCCGCTCGAGCCGGAGCTGGATATCGAGCCGGGGGAAGAGATCGAGATTTGATTTCGGGGTGAAGGGAAGACCCTACCCGGCGACTACTGCCCCATCTTGATCGTGGCTTCCGCCTGCAGGGTTTCCGCCAGCGAGCGGAAGCGGGCCTCTGCCACCTCGCCGAAAAGCGGCGCGGCCTCGGGCGAGAGGCGCAGGTCGAGGCGTTTCTTCTTGGGGAACCAGCGCAGCTCGCCCAGCTTGGCGTCACGCTTGAGCCAGAGCATCGCGGCAAAGCGCATCGCCTTGCCCAGCACTTCGGCCTGAACCTGGTCGTCCTCGGAGACCAGCGTGTTGAGATCCTGGAATCGGGTCCCCTCGCGCCGGTTGGAATAGCGGTGCAGCAGGGCCAGCCCGAGGAACACCCGTTCGGAATGCTTGAGCCCGCCAAGGTTGGCGCGGGTGGCGTTGTCGAAACAATCCTCGGCGCGGTAATCGGGGTGGGCGCGCCAGCTGACGTCATGCAGCAGGCAGGCGGCCTTGATGATCCGCCGCCGCTCCGGCCGGACGGATTTGAACAGCGGCTCGATGAACTTGTAGACCACGGTGCCATAGCCCGGAACGCGGGCGTCGCGCGACTCGGCGAAGGCGCAGGCCTCGATCAGCGGGTCGCGGTCGCGCAGGCGCTGGGGCATCTGTTCGTAGAGAAGCCCCTCGCGGATGCCGTAGCTGGAAATGGCGATGTCGCGTGGCTTGAAGGTCTTGACCACCTCGCGCAGCACTTCCGATGCGATCGGCACCAGCGCCATCCGGCTTGACGAGACACCGGCCCGGTTGCGCAGGTCCTCCGCGTCGGATTTCTCGATATACTTGGCGGTCTCGCGCACCGCCTTGGCCGTCATCCGGTACTCGTGCAGCACGTGCAGCGGGTAGCCGCGGCGCTCCATGTCGATCTTGGCGATGGCCCGCCACGAGCCGCCGACGAGGAACAGGCGGTTCTTCTGCTCGCCGAGGTCGTCCTGCATCGACTTGATCCGATCGCGGATCAGCGCCTTGCGGGCCTTCTTGCCGCCCTTCATGTCGCGCAGTTTCAGCGGGCCCAGCGAGGAGCTCAGCCGCCGGCCGACGCGCCCGCCGTTGATCTCGGCCAGCTCCATCGACGAGCCGCCGATATCGCAGACCAGCCCGTAGGAGCCGGGCCAGCCCAGCAGCACGCCCTGTGCCGAGAGCCGCGCCTCCTCCTTGCCGTCGATGACGTGGATGTGGATGCCGGTCTCGCGCTCGACCTCCTCGCAGAATTCGGCGCCGTCCTCGGCCTCGCGCACGGCGGCGGTGGCCACGGCGGTCAGCCCGTCGGTGCCGATCCCGTCGCCCAGGTGCTTGAACCGGCGCATGGCGGCTAGCGCGCGGGCGCGGCCCTCGGGGTTGAGCCGCCCGGTTTCGGACATGCCGGCGCCAAGCGCACACATGATCTTTTCGTTGAAGAAATAGGCCGGGCTGCGCGCCGCGCCGTCGAACACGACGAGCCGGACGGAGTTCGAGCCGATATCGACCACGCCGACGCGGCTCAGCCCCTGGGCCGATGCCTCGTCGAAAAGCGGTCGCCCGAATGGGCCCCAATCGGTTTCAGCGGGATCGTTCGTGCCGTCCATCTGGCCCTCGGTTGGTCTTGCCCATGGTATGCGACATGGGGCGGGGGTGGTCAATCGCCCGTGTGCGTCAGTTTCGGCACATCCGCCGCCCCGGCCGAGCCGCGGCCCGACAAAGACGGGTTTTCCATGAAGAAACGGTGGCAGTTGAAGGCAAACTCGCCCTCGGGCCATTCCGCGCGGGTGAAGCTGCCGTCGGGCGCCATCGTCCAGCTTTGGGCGATGTCGGCCATGTTGGCGGCCATGATCTGGCTGACGATCTGGGCCTTCACGGTGGCGTTCTCGATCTCGACCAGCGTCTCGACCCGGCGGTTGAGGTTGCGGCCCATCCAGTCGGCCGAGCTGATGAAGACCCGCGCGCCCCGGGAGGGCAGCCCGCCACCGTTGCCGAAACAGACGATACGGGAGTGTTCGAGGAACCGCCCGACGATGGATTTCACGCGGATGTTCTCCGACAGGCCTTTCACGCCGGGGCGAATGCCGCAAATGCCGCGCACCACGAGGCTGATCTTCACCCCCGCGCGGCTGGCACGGTAGAGCGCGTCGATCACGTCGGGTTCGATGAGCGAGTTCATCTTGGCCCAGATTTCCGCCGGGCGGCCCGCCTCGGCATGGGCGATCTCGTCCTCGATCATCCGGATCAGGTCGTTCTTCATCTCGTGCGGCGAGATCGACAGGTTCTCCAGCGTCTCGGGCAGGGCATAGCCCGAGAGATAATTGAACACCTTGGTGGCATCGCGGCCCAGCTTGGCATCGCAGGTGAAGAAGCTGAGGTCGGTGTAGATCTTGGCGGTGATCGGGTGGTAGTTGCCGGTGCCGTAATGGGTGTAGGTGACAAGGTTGTCGCCCTCGCGCCGGACGACGGTGGAAATCTTGGCGTGGGTCTTCCAGTCGATGAAGCCATAGACCACGTGCGCGCCCGCCCGCTCCAGCCGTCGGGACTGGCGGATATTGGCGGCCTCGTCGAAGCGGGCCTTCAGCTCGACCAGCGCGGTGACCGACTTGCCGTCTTCCGCCGCCTCGCACAGCGCCTCGACGATGGGAGAGTTCTTGGACGTCCGGTAAAGTGTCTGCTTGATCGCCACCACGTCCGGGTCGCGCGCGGCCTGCGCCAGGAAGCGGACCACCATGTCGAAGGTCTCGTAGGGGTGGTGCAGCAGCATGTCCTTCTGGCGGATGGCGGCGAACATGTCGCCGTCATGGTCCTGCACCCGCTCGGGCACGCGGGGGGTGAAGGCGGGCCAGAGCAGGTCGCGCCGGCTGTCGATGACCAGCTCCTTGAGGTCGGCAAGCCCGATCATGCCGTCGACCTCGACCACCTCGTCGGCGCCCACGTGCAGCTCGCGCATGATGGTGGCGCGCAGGGCGTCGGGGGCGTTGGCCGAGATGTTCATCCGCACCACCTCGCCCCGGCGGCGGCGTTTCAGCGCCACCTCGAATTCGCGCACCAGGTCCTCGGCCTCCTCCTCGACCTCGAGGTCGCTGTCGCGCAGGACACGGAAGGCGCAGTGATCCTTGCAGCGATAGCCGGGAAACAGGCTGTCGAGATGCAGGAGCAGCAGTTCTTCCAGCGGCAGGGCGCGATAGGTGCCCTCGGGGGCGGGCAGGAAGGTGAAGCGGTCGATCTGCTGGGGGATGGGCAGCAGCGCCTGAAGCGCGCGCCGGTCGGATTTCCGTTCCAGCTGCAGGGCAAGGCAGAAGCCCAGGTTGGGAATGAAGGGGAAGGGGTGCGCCGGGTCGATCGCCAGCGGCGAGAGCACCGGGAAGACCTTGTTGAGAAAGGCGTCGGACAGGAAGGTGCGGTCGCTGTCGGAGACCCCGTCGCGCGACAGGATCAGGATGTTCTGCGCTTCCATCTCGGCACGCAGATGGCCCAGCGTGGCCTGCTGGCTGGCCAGAAGGCGGCGGGCGTTCTCGTCGATCAGGACAAGCTGTTCGGCCGGTGTCAGCCCGTCGGCGCCGGGGTTCGACCGCCCCTCGCGCGCCAGTTCGCGCAGGCCGGCGACGCGGACGTTGTAGAACTCGTCGAGGTTGTTGGCCGAGATCGACAGGAATCGCAGCCGTTCCAGCAGCGGCACGCGCGGGTTCTGCGCCTCTTCCAGCACGCGCCAGTTGAAGCCCAGCCAGCTCAGCTCGCGGTTGAAGAACCGCCCCGGCCCGTCAAGGTCGAGATCGGGCAGCTCGACAGGGTCGGGCATGGGGGATTTGAGGAAATCGGCGTTGTTCATTCTGCTCGGTGTCTTGCGCGATTTTCGTGACGGGAAGGTGACGGAGTCTGCCCTTACGTGTCGTCATTGTCCAGCAACTCGCGGGCGAGACCGGTGTTGATCGGCCGGCGCTGCTCGAGCGCTGCCGCATCGAGACGCTCGACGATGTCCCGTGCGGCATCGAAGGAACGGTCGATGCGGCGGATCAGGAATGTCAGTGTAGGCGGCGCGGGCGAGAGCTGGCGGTCGGAAAACAGCTTCATCATCACCGCCATCAGCAATTCGTCGTCGGGCGGCGCGATCTGGACCGTGGGTGTGCCCTGCATCCGGCTGGCCAGGTCGGGCAGGCCGAGCGGCCACTGGCTGGGCGCGGCAGCGGCGGTGAAAAGCAGCGATTGCCCCTCGGCCAGCGCAAGGTTGTGGAGGTGGAAGAGCGCATCCTCGGCCGCGCGGTCGCCGGCGATGGCGTCGCAATCCTCGACCGCGACCGGCCCCTCGGCCAGCGCCGGGATTTCGGCCCCGGCCACGCCGCGCGCCGGGATGATCCGCGCGTCGCTCTGCGCCGCCCAGACATGGGCGAGGTGGGTCTTGCCGGCCCCGCGCGGGCCCACCAGCACCAGCTTGCGGGCAGGCCACGTGCGCCAGCCCTCGATCATCGCCACGGCGGTGGCGTTGGCCGACGATACGAAGAAGTCGTCGCGCCCGAGCGCAGTGCGCACCGGCAGGTCGAAGCTGAGCTGGCGGGCCATTACCGGAAGTCGTCCTCGGCCTGCCCGCGATAAAGCGAGCTGTCCTTGTAATGCTGCAGCCCGAACCGCGCCAGCACTCCCAGCGCCGCCGCCACCGGCACCGCGACCAGCATGCCGACGAAGCCGAAAAGCGCGCCGAAGACCGAGAGCGCGAAGATCAGCCAGACCGGGTGCAGGCCCACGGAGTTGCCCACCAGCTTGGGCGTCAGGATATTGCCCTCGATCACTTGTCCCAGCACGAAGATGCCGACGACCAGCCCGATCGAGACCCAGTCGCCCCAGAACTGGAAGAGCGCGAGCCCGATGGCCAGCACACCGCCCACCAGCGCGCCCACGTAGGGAATGAAGGTGATGAGCCCCGCGATGGCCCCCACGACGAGGCCGAATTGCAGGCCCACCGCCATCAGCGCCACGGCGTAATACGTGCCAAGCACAAGGCAGACCGTGCCCATGCCGCGGATGAAGCTGGCCATCGTCCGGTCGATCTCGCGTGCCAGACGGCGGATCACCGGCGCGTGGTCGCGCGGCAGCAGCGCGTCGATCTCGGCGACCATCCGGTCCCAGTCGTAGAGCAGGTAGACGGCGACCACCGGCACGATGACCAGAAGCACCACCACGTTGATTAGCGAAGCCGCGGAAGTAAGGATCGATTCCACGATCTGCGCGCCGCGTTCCTGGATCGTCTGGCCCAACGCGGTCAGCGACTGGCGCAGGGTCGAGTCGTCGTCGACCAGCGAGGGAAACTGGTTGGTCAGGAACATCTGCAACTCGGAGAAGACCCGCGGCACCGTCTCGAACAGGGTAATGGTCTGGTTCACCAGAGTCGGGATCACCAGGAGCGCGAGAATGACGAAGATCATCACCGCCACCAGCGTGATCAGCATGACCGACACGGCCCGCGAACAGCCCATCCTCTCGAATCGGTCGGCGATCGGGTCGAGCAGGTAGGCGATGGCCCCGCCCAGCACGAAAGGCAGGATCACGTCGCCCAGGAACCACATCAGAACGAGGAACACCGCCGCGGCGATGCCCCAGTATCTGGCCTGCGTGGAGACGGGAAGTGCCATGGTTGCCCCGGTTAAGCGTCGGTCTACACATTGCCGATGCGGGGCGCGCTTTCAAGGGCGGGGTGAGAGAAACCGCGCCGGGCCGGTGCGATTCAGCCGTGAAGGGGCAGGCGGGTGCGAAAACCGGTCCCTGAACGCCCGCATGGCTTGTCTCACCCCCGGCAAAGCCATAAACGGGGGGCCGAACGCCACCCATCACGAGGTCCGCCCGATGCGCCTGTCCCGTTACTTCCTGCCCGTTCTCAAGGAGAACCCCGCCGAGGCACAGATCGTCAGCCACCGGCTGATGCTGCGGGCGGGGATGATCAAGCAGGCCACCGCCGGGATCTACTCGTGGCTGCCGCTGGGCTTCAAGGTACTGCGCAAGATCGAGAACATCGTGCATGAAGAGCAGATCCGCGCCGGGCACAACCCGATCCTGATGCCGGTGCTGCAATCGGCCGACCTGTGGCGCGAAAGCGGGCGGTATGACGATTACGGCAAGGAGATGCTGCGGATGCAGGACCGGCACGGCCGCGACATGCTCTATACCCCCACGGCGGAAGAGCTGGTGACGGATATCTTCCGCGCCCATGTCGGCAGCTACAAGGACTTGCCGATGACGCTCTACCAGATCCAGTGGAAGTTCCGCGACGAGGTGCGCCCGCGCTTCGGCGTGATGCGGGGCCGCGAGTTCCTGATGAAGGACGGCTACAATTTCGACCTCACGAAAGAGGATGCGCTGCACGCCTATAACCGCCACCTGGTGAGCTACCTGCGCACCTATGAGCGTATGGGGCTTCAGGCGATCCCGATGCGCGCCGACAGCGGCCCGATCGGGGGCGACGACACGCACGAATTCCTCGTGCTGGCTGAAACGGGCGAGTCGGGCGTGTTCTACGACAGCGAGATCACCGACCTGAAATTCGGCGACCGCGATATTGATTACAACGATGTCGGCCAGTGCCAGTCGGTGCTGGAGGAATTCACCAGCCGCTACGCCCGCACCGACGATACGCACGAGGAAAAGGTCTTCCACGAGCGCGTGCCCGAAGAGCGCCGGCGTGAGGGCCGGGGGATCGAGGTGGGCCAGATCTTCTATTTCGGCACCAAGTATTCCGAGCCGATGGGCGCCACCGTGCAGGGCCCCGACGGCAAGCCCGTGCCGGTGCACATGGGCAGCCACGGCATCGGCGTCAGCCGGCTGGTCGGCGCCATCATCGAGGCCAGCCACGACGACAAGGGCATCATCTGGCCCGAGGGGGTGACGCCGTTCCACGTGGGCATCGTCAACCTCAAGCAGGGCGACGAGAAAGCCGACGAGGCCTGCGAGGCGCTTTACAAGGCGGTGACCGCGCTGGGGCTCGAGCCGCTTTACGACGACCGCGACGAGCGGGCGGGCGGCAAGTTCGCGACGATGGACCTGATCGGCCTGCCGTGGCGCATCACCGTGGGACCGCGGGGCCTCAAGAACGGGGTGGTGGAGCTGACCTCCCGCCGCACCGGCGAGAGCGAGGAGCTGCCCCCCGAGAAGGCGATCGAGAAGCTGGCGGCCATCTACGGCCCCCATCACCCCCGCCTGGGACAGGTCGAGCCGATGGCCAACAGCTCGTTCCACACGTGGATGTGAGGCCCGCCATGACCCGACGCGCCGCAACCCTGTCGCTTGCCGGTGGCGCCGTGCTGTGGGGCGCGGCGGCCGTTGCCGACAGCCTGACCTATCACAATGACCGCTTCGACGTGCATGGCACGCTGCCCGTGGGCTTCGCCGCCGGTCCCGCGCCGCAGAATGGCGACGGGCGCGAGTTTTCGAGCCCCGAGGACAGCGGCCACATCAGCATCTACGGCAGCTACAACACCACCGACAGCATCACCGCCTATCGCGAGGATACCAAGGCGTTCTATGCCAATAGCGGGGGCGAGATCACCTACGAGGCCGGCCAGGACGACTGGTTCGTGCTGTCGGGCACCGAGGGTGGCATGGTGTTCTACCTGCGGGTCGAGCAGGGCAAGTCCTGCGATGGCGACGTGGTCTTGGGGCACTGGCTGATCGAGTACTCGGAGGAGGATCGCGGGGTCTATGACCCGCGCGTCGGCAAGATGTCCGAGGGGCTGAACGTCGGCTCCTGCTGAGGCGCGGCGCCTTTCGCTTGACGCAGGACCTCCCAATGCCCAAGGTCCGCGCAAAATAATTTCGAGGTCCAAGTGGCAGCCAATCCAGCCCCGTTTTCCCGTTTCGAATGGATGATCGCCTGGCGCTACCTGCGCGCCCGGCGGGCCGAGGGCGGCGTCTCCACCATGACGTGGATCAGCCTGATCGGTATCACGCTGGCGGTCTTCGCGCTGATCGCCACGCTGGCCGTGCGCTCGGGCTTCCGGGCCGAATTCGTCGACACCATCCTTGGCGCCAATGCCCATGTGACGATCTACAGCGGCGGCAACGTCGACCAGCAGACGGGCCGCATCGACCGCACGATCGAGGATTACGAGGCCATGGCCGAACGCGTGCGGCAGGTGCCGGGCGTGACCCGCGTCGCCCCGCTGGTGAAGGGGCAGGTGATGGGCAATGCCCGCGACCGCTCGGCCGGGGTCGAGGTGTTCGGCATCTCGCTCGATGACCTCAAGACCATCCCCCGCATCGCCAACGAGGAGACCTCGATCGGCGATATCGAGGCCTTCCCGAACGGCATCGCGCTGGGCGGCGTTCTGGCCCGCGACCTGGGCGTTTCGGTTGGCGACCGGATCAAGCTGATCTCGCCCAACGGCGTGAAGACGGCTCTGGGAAGCTCGCCGCGCGTCAATGCCTACGAGGTGGTCTATGTCTTCGAGGCCGGGCGCTACGACATCGACAAGATCCGCGCCTACCTGCCCTTCGAGGAGGCGCAGAGCTTCTTCAACCGCGAAGGGCGGGCGGACGAGCTGGAAGTGATGCTCGAGGAGCCCGAGGCGCTGGAGGCGATGGCGGGCCCCCTGCGGCAGGCGGCGGGCGAGCGCGCCTATCTCTGGACGTGGAAGGATTCCTCGGGCAGCTTCCTGCGGGCGCTCGATGTCGAGGATAACGTGATGTTCGTGATCCTGTCGGTGCTGGTGCTGATCGCGGCGATGAACATCACCTCCGGCCTGATCATGCTGGTCAAGAACAAGGGGCGCGATATCGGCATCCTGCGCACCATGGGCCTGACCGAGGGGTCGATCCTGCGGGTGTTCTTCATCTGCGGCGCCTTTACCGGCGTGATCGGCACCGCCTTCGGCGTGCTGCTCGGGTGTCTGTTCGCGATCTATATCGACCCGATCTTCGCGCTGCTCGACTCCTTCTCGGACCAGCCGATCTGGACGCCCGACAGCCGCGGCATCTATTTCCTGCCCGCCAAGCTGCAATTCTGGGACGTGATGTCGGCGGTTGGCCTGTCGCTGGGCCTCAGCTTCATCGTCACCATCTTCCCCGCCCGCCGTGCCGCGCGGCTCAACCCGGTGGAGGCGCTGCGCTATGAGTGACCCGATGCTGCGCCTGAAGGCGATCGAGAAGACCTACAATGCCGGCCAGAAGGGCGAGGTGCGCGTGCTGCGCGAGGCCGGGCTGGAGATTGCCGCGGGCGAGATGGTGGCGCTGGTGGCGCCCTCGGGCGCGGGCAAGTCGACGCTGCTGCATATCGCGGGGCTGCTGGACACGCCCGACAGCGGGATCGTCGAGATCGGCGGCGAGGCGATGACGGGCCTGTCGGACCGCCGTCGCACCATTGCCCGGCGGCGCGAGGTGGGCTTCGTCTACCAGTTCCACCACCTGCTGCCGGAATTCACCGCGCGCGAGAACATCGTGCTGCCGCAACTGGCCGATGGCGTGCCGCGGGCGAAGGCCATCGCCCGGGCGGACGAGCTGCTGGGCCAGGTCGGCATCGCCGAACGCGCCGGTCACCGCCCCTCGGCCATGTCGGGCGGCGAACAGCAGCGCGTGGCCTTCTGCCGGGCGCTGGCGAATTCGCCCCGGCTGCTGCTGGCGGACGAGCCCACGGGCAACCTCGACCCCGTCACGTCTGACACGGTGTTCGAGACGCTGATGCAGCTCGTGCGCGGCACCGGGCTGGCGGCACTGATCGCCACGCATAACCTCGACCTGGCCGCGCGGATGGACCGGGTGGTGAAGCTCGACCAGGGGGCGGTTGTCGCGGGATAGGGCCTTGGTGGCGGTGCTGGTGGCGCCGTCGGAATGAGTATTTGGACCAAGAAGAAGCCCGGGGGGCAGGATGACAAAGGTATCGCTGGCCGAGATCGAAGAGGTGACGCGCGCGGCGCTGGTGGCGCATGGCGCGGAAGACTGGATTGCCGGCGAGGTGGCGCGCGCGGTGCGGGAGGCGGAAAGCCACGGCAACCGCATCTGCGGGCTCTACTACCTTGAAAGCTATTGCCAGCAACTGGAATCGGGCCGGGTGAAGGGCGACGTGGCGCCGGAGGTCAGCCGCCCGCGCCCCGGTGCGGTGGTGGTCGACGCGCGGCTGGGCTTCGCGCAGCCGGCCTTTGCGCGCGGTTTGCCCGAGGCTGTGGCGGCGGCGCGGGAGTGTGGCGTGGCGAGCCTTGCCATCTGCCACGCCCATACCTGCACCTCGCTGGGTTTCTTCACCGAGCAGATCGCGCGGCAGGGCCTGATCGCGCTGGGCATGACCAATGCCTCGCCCATCGTGGCGCCCCCGGGCGGCAAGACGCGTGTGATCGGCACCAACCCGATCTCCTTTGCCGTGCCGGACGGGGAGGGGGGCATCGCCATGCTGTTCGACCAGTCGACCACCACCGTGGCGCTGGGCAAGATCACCATGGCAAAGGCGGCGGGCGAGAAAATCCCCGAAGGCTGGGCCGTCGATGCCGAGGGCACCCCCACGACCGACCCCGAGGCCGCGCTGGGCGGCTCGTTGGTCAGCATGGGCGGCTACAAGGGCTGGGGCTTCGGCCTGATGGCGGAGCTGCTGGCGGCGGGCATGACCGGCAGCCGGTCCGCACCCGATATCGCCCCGCTGAAGGCGCCGGAAGGCGAGCCGCACGATATCGGCGACTATTACCTGCTGATCGATCCGGGGATGTCGGGCGCCTTCCATGACCGCTTCGCCCGGATCGCCGGGATGGTGGCACAGGACGAGGGCGCGCGCATTCCCGGCGCCGGGCGGCAGGGCGCCGACCCGGTCGAGGTGGATGACGCCGCCTGGCAAAAGGCAATGACGCTGGCGGGCCGCTGAGCTATCCGCCGCAATGCCGGCGCAACATCTCGAGCCCGGCGGCACGATCGGCATTGGCGGTGCGGATGATCTCCGCGCTGGCCTCGTTCGAGCAGCCATCGATCCGGATCGTCCGGCCCCGGCGCAGGGCCAGGGCCGCCATGTAGATCTCGTTGACGTCGAGCCTCGCGAACTCCTCGGGCGAGAAGCGGCGCGGCACGAGGTCGGTGGGGTCGGGTTCCTCGACATCCTGGGCGAGCGCGGCCGATCCGGTCAGGCCGATCAGGCCGATCCAGCCAAGGATGGCGCGGCGCGGAAAGTGGTGGGCCATGGCGTGTCTCCTTTGGGCGGCATCCTATCACGGCCCGGCGGGGCGGTGCCATCGGTTCCCGCGTCGTCGCCCAAAGTGATCCGGGCGCCGCGTCACCTGCGTATCACCTGCATGGAGGTATGATATGCGACACATGATAAGCGCGATCCTTGTCACCCTTGCGCTGGCGCTGCCCGCGAAGGCCAACGAGGATATCGAGAAGGTGATCTCGAACCAGATCGACGCCTTCCTCGCCGACGATTTCGAAACCGCCTTCACCTATGCCAGCCCAATGATCAAGGACATCTTCGGCACGCCCGAGAAGTTCGGCCAGATGGTGCGGCAGGGCTACCCGATGGTCTGGCGGCCCTCGGAGGTGAACTTCCTGTCCATCGACCGCCGCGGCAAGGAGCTGTGGCAGAACGTGATGGTGCGGGATGCCGAGGGCGCTCTCTATATCCTCGAGTACCAGATGGTACCGGGGGGCACCGGCTGGCTGATCAACGCGGTGCGGGTGCGCAAGGCGACCGAAGGCACGGCCTGATGCGCATCGGGTCGGCGTACGTTGCTGTGACACCCGGTTAACACCCCCTGTCTAACTCCCCTTTCCGCCGGCGGTGCGACCGTTCGGTCAGGTAATCCAATTGACATCCCGGCCGTGCCTGCCGCGCGGCGGATGCGGAAAGGGAAAGCGATGAACAAGGCAGTTACCGATGGCATCACCTTCATGCCGCCGGCCTTCGCAAGCGGGCTCGACGTCTGGTCGAGCGGCAACGGCACGCCGGGCTCCGACACTTACGACAATTCCCCCGATGCGGCCTTCGTGCCCTCGGATGCCGATTTCGGCGGCGCGCTGGAGCTGTTGAAGACGCAATCCACCATGAAGCTGCGCTACACCGGCGAGACGCCGATCCTGCCGGGCTGCTACCTGCGCATCCGGGCGCGGGTGAAGGCCGTGAGCGGCGCGCTGCCGGATGTGCGCATCGCCGGCTGGGCGGGCGGCGCGGGAGGCGCCCATGTCAATGGCGTTGACGAGACCGGGCCGGAAACCACCCTGACCAGCTATGGCGACGTGGTCGAAATCAGCGCCATCGTCGGCACCGGCAGCCGCGGCGGGGTCGACATGGCCTGGGGCACCGAAGCGCTTTACGGCCATTTCGGGCTCGACCTGACCGGCCCGAACGGGGGCGTCGTCCGGATCGACGATATCGAGATCGAGGATGTCACCCGCTTCTTCCTGCGTGACCTGATCGGCGTGGTGGACGTGCGCGACTATGGCGCCGTGGGCGATGGCGTCACCGACGATCACGCGGCATTCGAGGCCGCCGACGCCGCCGCCGACGGGCGCGACGTGCTGGTGCCCGAGGGGACCTATTACCTCGGCGACAGCGTGACCTTGCAGGCGCGCGCGCGGTTCGACGGGACGGTCACCATGCCCGCCGACAAGGTGCTGACACTCATGCAGAATTTCGACCTGCCGGGCTATATCGACGCCTTCGGTGTCGAGGAGGTGGCGTTCCGAAAGGCGTTCCAGTCGCTGATCAGCACGCCGCACCATGTCGAGCTTGACATGGCCGGCCTCAAGATCGACCTGCGCGAACCTGTCGACCTCAAGGCCGCGGCCCCCGATGTCAGCAGCTTCGCCCAGCGGCGGGTGATCAGCAACGGCCAGTTCTCGGTCGTGGCCGGGCCCAACTGGGACACCGAGACGGTCACCTCGCAGGCCAGCTATACCACCAGCAAGGGCTACGAGCTCAACAACGTGGCCAATGTCGCCAACATCCCCGTCGGTTCGCTGGTCGAGGGCAACGGGGTGGGCCGCGAGGTCTATGTGAAGTCGAAGAACGTGGGCGCCGGCACGATCGAGCTCAGCCGCGAGCTTTACGACGCGGTGGGCACGCAGAACTTCACCTTCCGCCGCTTCAAGTACATGCTCGATTTCAGCGGTTTCTCGAAGATCTCGAAATTCGCCATTTCCAACGTCGATTTCCTCTGTCGGGGCGATTGCAACGGGCTTCTGCTGCCCACCAAGGGCATCGGCTTTCACCTGCGCGACTGCTGGTTCACCTCGCCGCGCGAACGGGGCGTGTCGAGCCATGGCGACGGTTGCCAGGGCATGATGATCGACCGCTGCCAGTTCCTGTCGGACGAGACCCAGCTTCTGGTGCCGAACCGCCAGTCGATCGGCGTCAACATCAACGCCAACGACGTGAAGATCCGGCACAACCGCTGTACCTATTTCAAGCATTTCGCGGTGGTGGGCGGCACCAGTTCGGTGATCCTCGGCAACCACGTCTTCCAGGGCGACGCCGCCGACGTGGGGCCTCGGAGCGCCGGGATCGTCATGGCGCATACCAACTCGCGGGCGACGATCAGCGGCAACTACATCTGCGACTGTTCCATCGAGTGGACCAACGAGCATGACAAGAACCCCGGCTTTTCCAGCGAGTTCTCGTTCTCGGCGATGAGCATCACCAACAACAACTTCCTGTCGCAAAGCACGGCGCCGTCCTTCAACTTCATCCGGGTCAAACCCTACGGCACCGGCCATTTCATCAACGGGCTCAACGTCACCGGCAATACCTTCCGCCTGTTCGACGGCAATATCGACCGGGTCGAGGGGATAGACACCAGCTTCGCCGAGATGGATTTCAGCCGGTTCAGGAACATCACCTTCACGGGCAACGCCTTCAACAACGTCAACACCGTGGTCGAGAACCCGCTGGTGATGGAGCATATCGAGGCTAGCCATAGCGACACCTGGGTGGTCGAGCCCTTTCCCAAGCTGCCCTTCCAGGCCTGGGCGCGGACGGTGGAATCGGTCACGCCCAAGGGGGCCATTCGCGAACAGAGCGGGCCGATCTACTGGGGGATGCCCTATCACCAGGTCCAGCAGGGGCCGAACAAGGACAGGGTGAACCTGCGCTGGGAAAAACCGGTCGAGGGCACCGTGACGATCCGCCTGCGGATCGACACGCCGGCCTGACGCGCCTCAGAACTTCTGCCAGATGCCGAAGGTGAACTTCACCGTGTCGGTATTCACCAGACCGGCCGTCGCCCCCAGAAGGAGGTGACGGCCCTTTCCCTGTTTGAACGCGAAGCTGGGCGCGATCTTCACGTAAGGGTCGCCGTCATCGGGCGCGGCCATCCGAAGCTGCACCATCCACTTGTGCCCGCCCCGTATCTCTGCGCCTACCGTCAGGTCTGTCTCGAATACCCCGGTGCCCGCCTCGGTCAGCACCGCCCGGCTGTCGAGCGCGACCCAGCCGGGGCTCTCGCCCAGCGTGAACCCCCGGCCGACGGACACGCCCGGCCGCAGTGCCAGCGCACCATCCACCATGCCCACGCCCATCTCCCAGGCCTGCACGATGTCGCCCCCACGCGCCCCCAACGGAAACCGCGCGAACAGCACCGCCTTGTCGAGATCCTCCTCCGCCTGTCCGAAATCGAAGCCCACGACGCGGCCCATGCCCACGCCCACCTCGGTGTAGAGCGTGGCATAGGCGCCCGCGCCATCGCCGGCATCCCCTTCCAGCGAAAAACAGAGATGCCCCTCGCCCTTCGCCATGGGCCAGGGCCCGGCCGCGGCCATAGGTCCGGCCGCTGACGCCAGCAGCAGGACCAGAATCCGCACCATGTCGTTCAGCCTCCACCGCCGAGCCTTGCCGAAACTGGTAAAGGAGAGGTTAATCGCCGCCGGAACGCGTCTTGCGCGTTGTTCGTGCCGTGCTAGCTGTTAGGCTGACAGTGCAAGGAGGGAAGCCCGATGCCCAAGATCGCCACGTCACACGATGTCCAGACCGTCATCACCACCTTCGAGATGACCCCCGGCACCTGCCAGGACCTTATGGACGAGCTCACCGCCGCCTACGAGGAGTTCATCTCGAAACAGCCCGGCTTCATCGCCGCGGGCCTGCACGTGAACGATGCCCAGACCCGCATCGCCAATTACTCGCAATGGCGTTCGCGGCAGGATTTCCAGGCCATGCTCCGCAGCGAGGAGATGCGCCGCCGCAACCGCAGGATCCACGAGATGTGCAAGAGCTTCGAGCCGGTGATGTACGACGTGACGGCCACGTTCGGTTGACCCGCTTCCGCCGCAGACGACGACAGCCAGAGCCCGAGCCGGCCCCCGAGGACGTGCGCGCCGAGCTGCGTTCGCTCACGCGCGAGGTCTCGCGCCTCAATTCCCACAATTTCATCCGCATGCACAATTCCCTGCCCAGGGTGCTGGCCTTCAACTTCGCCCGCGGGCTGGTCTTCGGGCTGGGCTCGGTGCTGGGCGCCACGCTGCTCCTGTCGATCATCGCCTGGTTCCTGAGCCAGGTGGAATTCCTGCCGATCATCGGCGACTGGGCCACCCAGATCGCCCAGCAGATCGAAGAGGCGATGTCGAAGTAAAGCGCAGGATCCGGGTCGCCCGGATGCGCCGGCCCGTGCCATGTCTCAGCCATGACATCGCCCGCCATCACCCCCTCGGCCGCCCTGATGATGGCCGCGCTCGCCACCGTCTGGGGCGGCTCGTTCTTCCTGGTCGAGATCGCGCTGAACCATGTCCCCCCGCTCACCATCACGCTGCACCGCGTCGCCTGGGCGCTGCCGGTGCTGTTCCTCGTCATCCGCCTGCGCGGCATCGCCATCCCCCGCAGCCCGCGCATCTGGGGCGCCTACCTGGTGATGGGGGCGCTCAACAACGCCATTCCCTTCTCGCTGATCTTCTGGGGCCAGACCCGCATCGACAGCGGGCTCGCCGCGATCCTGAATGGCACCACGGCGGTGTTCGCCGCGGTTGTGGCCGGGCTGGTGCTGGCCGACGAGCCGCTGACCCCGCGCAAGATTATCGGCGCGCTCTTCGGGCTGGCGGGGGTGGCCGCGGTCATGGGGCCGGGGGCGCTTGCCGGGCTCGACCCCGCCAACCTCGCCCAGCTTGCCATTCTCGGCGCGGCGCTCAGCTATGCCTTAGCCAGCGTCTGGGGCCGCGCCATGCTCTCGGGCACGCCGCCCGAGATGAACGCGCTCGGCATGCTGACGGGCAGCACGCTCCTGATGCTCCCGCTCGTGCTGCTGACCGATGGCGCGCCCACGCTGGCCCTGCCGCTCGGGGGTTGGGCCGCGCTGCTGGCGCTCTCCACGCTGTCCACCGCGCTGGCCTACCTGCTCTATTTCGGCATCCTCGCAAGGGCAGGGGCGGCGAACCTGATGCTCGTCACACTGATGATCCCGCCCGTCGCCGTGGCGCTGGGGGCCGGCGTGCTGGGTGAGCGCCTGTCGCCCGGCGCCATCGCGGGCTTCGCCCTCATCGCGCTGGGCCTCGTCGTCACAGACGGGCGCGCGATGTCGCGGCTGGGACAGCGCCGCGCGGGCTGATGCGGAACAATGCGGGGCAGGCGGCGGTTGCACTGTCACACCGCGCCCCCACGCGCATTGGAGAGCCAAGATGTACACCCATGTCCTTGTCCCCGTATCCTTCGAAGACGACCGCGACGCCGCCGGCGCCATGAGCGTCGCCCAGCTTCTGACCGGCGAGGGCGGCCGCATCACCCTGCTGCACGTGATGGAACAGGTGCCGACCTACGCGATCTCGTACACGCCGCAAGAATACCTGGTCGAAAGCCGCAAGGCGATCGACGCGGAACTGTCCGAGATGGCCTCCCGCATCCCCGGCGCACAGGGCATTGTCGTCGACGGCCATGCCGGGCGCACCATCACCGACTGGGCCGAGGAGAACGCGGTCGACTGCATCGTCATCGCCAGCCACCGTCCCGGCATGGCCGACCTGCTGCTGGGCAGCACGGCGCACCAGGTGGTGCGCCACGCCACCTGCGCGGTGCACGTCGTCCGCTAGACCGTCCTCTAGGCGGGGGCCCCGGCACGAAAAGACTCGCCGCACCGGCCCGGGCAGGCGTATGCTTCAGGCGCATGCCACGGGGCATGTGTGCATTTCCGAGGCCAATATGCGTTACTTCAAGTCTTTCCTCGCCGCCGGGCTGCTGGCGTTTGCCAGCCCCGCCGCGGCGCAACAGCTGATCGGTGCCTATAGCGCCTTCATCGGCACCGACGACCTTTACAACTCCAAGGGCGCCCGCCTGACCCAGCCATGGCAGGTGCTCCGGCAGGACCGGGCCAATTACCACCGCTACGGCATCCGCCAGGTGGGCGACGAATGGGATCCGTTCTTCGGCAATGTCGATAACCGCGCGGCGATGGAGCGGATGATCATGAACGGCTCGATGGACCCGGTCGCACGGCAGAACCTTCTGCAGGGCGGCGCGACGGTGTTCGTGCGCATCTACGGTTCGGGCGGGATCGGGCGGTACGTGGATGTGACGGTGGCGCGGTAGGGGGCGCGGGGGAGCGGACCCGCAGCACCGCGAGCTTCGAGCCGGGGCGAATGTCGGCGGATCTACCTCCGCCCGAGGTCAATTATTTGTTGCGAAACGATTTTTGATGAAGATTATAGGTTGCAGGGTTCGAAGGCACCGGGCCACCGGTAAAGACCAGGAATAAAACGCATGCTTCCCAAAAGCAGTTACGGATACTTCATCCTGAACCCTGGGGGTGAAGACGAACTCTATCACTACTGGCAGGATGGGCCGACCTTCGTCGCCACCGACGACGGCGAAGCGCTCGAGATCGCGGCGAATTCCGCGCGTGAGCTCGGTACGCCGATCGGCACGGCCTACCTTATGGGCGGGAATGACGAAATCTATGGCGATGCCGCTGTCGTCTTTGCCGGGGCAGGCGACGACACGTTTTACAACAGCGGTGTAAGGGCCACCAACGGGGATGGTTACGGGATAAGCAAAGGCGAGGCCGGCGACGACGTTTTCTTCGATTTCCATGGCTCGACCAGGTATTACGGGGGGCGCGGAAACGACTATTTCCTCGGCGGTCTGTATAGCAGTTCCTACCAGGACTTCCCCGCCGAGGATTGGGATCACGACGTTGTCACGCTCAATCGCGGCAAGGACACGGTCGAGTGGAGATTCCTGTCGAGCAGCGACGGGTTGAACGCGATTCGCGCCGAGATCGACGGCGGCAAGGGCGTAGACGTGCTGGTTCTGATACAGTACAACGGGTACCCGGTCTGGAACGGCGGGGATCACGTCGATTTCCGTGACCTCGATCGCGGCCCGATGACGTTCGCGAATGCCACCTTCTCCAATTTCGAGCAGTTCGAACTGCGCTTCGGCGATTCCACCATCAACCGTGTGGACCTGGGAAACCATGACGACGTACTGGTCTGGTACGATATGCCGAACGAAGAGGGCGACCCCTGGGGATACCACTACGACCCCGAATTGCTGCCCGACGGTCCACTTGTCCTGCACGGGCGCGACGGGGACGATATCATTATCGGATCGATTTATCGCGAAGAGGAGTTCATCTACGGGGGCAACGGCAACGACACGATTACCGCCGGCGGCCGCGTCGGAGAAGCGGGCCACGAAAGGCTGGCAGGCGGTCCCGGCGACGACGTGCTTTACATGAAAGGCCCCACTGCGGTGCACGCCGGAACCATCACCGGCATGAAGGGCGGCCCCGGCGCGGACAAGTTCGTGGTGACGCAAACCTCCGAAGGCCTCGCGCGCATTCATGACTTCGAGCCGGGCGAGGATGAGTTCGTGTTCGATTTCACCGGCGGATACTCCATCTACGTGGCTGGTATCGGCTCCGAGAATCTCGACTGGCAGAACCTGAATGTCCTGGAAGACTCTCCCGAGATGCTGCAATTCGAAGTGACGGTGATGGAGGAGTACAGTTACGAAGACTACACCATCACCTACATCGACGGTTACGTCTACATCGAGAACTCCAGGGATGCCGGGACGGGCGGTTACGGGAACGAGGTCGCCTTCATAAAGGGACGGCCAGACCTGGGTGTCGAGGATTTCGGGTTCTACGATTATTCCGTGTTCTGATCTGCTTTGGTCAGGGCGCGGCGGGTGAGGAGTGTTGCGTGTCAGGCTATGCACAAGGGTAGGGCGGCGGTGTTCGTCAGCCCCTACGGCACGGGGCAGCAACGGGCGGAATGTCGACGTGATGATGACGCGGTAGGGGCTGCCGCCGAGCGTTCGGAGTGCCCGCCCGGTTCGGTTTGGCACACGCCCGGAATAGAGGCCGAAGGCGGCCGGGCAGGCGCTTTTGAGATGCTGTGCCACGTTCAGAACGAAGATGTATTCGGCACCATGAATTGCCAGAAAACAGCGGTGCAGCGCCTCCCCACGGGCCGGCGTTCGCCCGGCGGGGAGAGGTTGAGACCACAGGTTAGCCCTGCCATGGCCCCTCCGATCACCGTCCTGATGCGCCGTAGAACATGGGATTTCCGGCAACGCGCAGGCAATGCGTATAGTCGGTTACGTGGGGAACGTCGGGAAACTGCTTCCTGTAAGCCCACATCAGTATGCGCATGGCCTCCCAGACCGATGCATCGAACGCGTCACGCTCAGCGCTCAGCGCCTCCGTCCACCGGGACTCCCGAAGCATGTAACGGGCGCCCGCACGGGACAATTTCCAGCTTTCGTCCAGGTCCGGCCCGCGAAACTTTATCGTGTCGAGCCTGTGCATCGGAAGGGCACAGATCACCGTCGCCAACTCGTTGAAAAAACGCATGGCCCCGCATTCAGTGTAGCGGTAGCTGGTCCCTTCGGCGGAGAACCATACATCCGCATCCAGCAAGGACTGGTAGTAGATCGTGAGGTGGCCGTCGTCGGAGAAGTCGGGTGCAGAGGACGGCGCCCCCTCCTTTTCACCAAGAAGGATTGTAGTACTCCCCTCGTAAAAGCTTTCAAGGGACGTATCATCGAACGAGATGGTGTTCTCGATAAGCGTAAACATGGTGTCTTCCAAATTCGGGTAGCCGGAACAAGGAAGTCTCGCATGCCGAGGGCGCCGCGTCCATTTGCGGGAACCTGAGTATCGTCAGCGCGATGCCACTGGACCCGTCACTTGACCCTCACCTCCGCCACAGCCGCACCGCGTAGACGGCCAGCGCTGCCCTCTCCCGCAAATGCGTCCGGACCCGCCGCCACAGCGGCACGCCGGTCAGCTCCGGGCAGGATATCTCCGCGTCCACCCCCTGCCGCCGCGCCGTGAAGCCCGCCCGGCGGGCGTGGAACCCGTCTGTCACCAGCCAGACCGACCCGATCCCTTCCGCCGCGAGGAGGGGCCGGGCGAGGCGGATGTTCTCCTCGGTGCTCGTGGCCTCCGTCTCCAGCAGGATCGCCGCGTCCGGCACCCCCGCCGACAGGCACAGGCGGCGGATCGCCTCCGCCTCGGTCACCCGCACGCCGGGCGGTCCGCCGCTGGCGACGATCCGCGTCACCACGCCCTCTCGGTACAGCCACGCGGCATGCAGCGCCCGCCGCTCCAGCGCGGCCGAGGGCCGGCCGCCGTCCAGCACCTTCGCCCCCAGAACGAGGGCGGCTGCGGGGCGGAGGGCGTCATCGGGTTCCATCGCTCCACCATGCGCCATCCGCTGAGGCGCTCCAAGCCCCCCGTTGCGCCGCCTCCGAACGCCCCGTTAACCGGCCGCCGGCACCGCCGCGGACACCGACAAGATACCGACGTAATACCGACGCGATACCGACATCGGAAAACCTCGCCATTTCGGCCCGTTTACCCCGATTCGCAAGACCCCGCCCATATTGCCGCAGCCCCTTGCAGATCGGCCCCGTACTGCACACCTCCATACATGCAAACCACCAGAGGAGACCCGCCATGCAATGCCCCGTCGACGGAGAGACCCTGCAACTTGCCGAACGCGCCGGCGTCGAGATCGACTATTGCCCGAAATGCCGCGGCGTCTGGCTCGACCGTGGCGAGCTCGACAAGATCATCGACCGCTCGGAGCCCGAACCGCCCCAGGCCCGGGTCTGGAATGCCGAGGACGACCGCCGCGGCCATGACGGACGCAAGAAGAAAAAGCGTGGCGGATTCCTGGAAGAAATCTTCGATTTCTGAGGCTTGTAGCCCAAAGTTACAGAAGATTTCGGCCCGGTTCCGATGCCGGGCCGGGGCCGGCGCTTGTGCCATTGTCCCCCGGTCCTCCCGCGGCTAATCTGGCCCTGATCAACAGGAGGCCCATGGACATGAACAAGATCATCGCGCTCTGGTCGCACCCCCGCTCTATGTCCACCGCGATGGAACGCGTGATGCGCGAGCGGGGCGACCTGACCTGCGCCCATGAGCCGTTCATGTACTATTACTACCTCAACGTCCTGGAAAAGCCGTTCCCCGGCTTCGACGCCCAGTCGGATCACCCGACCACCTATGCCGGCATCCGCGACATGCTGATCGGCATGGCCGAGGAAAACCCTCTCTTTTTCAAGGACATGGCGTATTATGTTCTACCGGAAATCACCAGGGATCCGGCCTTCATGGAACGGGTCACCCACTGCTTCCTGATCCGCCACCCGCTGGCCTCGATCCTCAGCTATCACAAGCTGGATCCGCAGATGTCCTGCCAGGAAATCGGGCTCGAGGACGAATGGAAACTCTACCAGGCCGTCACCCAGGCGGGCCACGATGCCGTGGTGATCGAGGCCGAGACCGTTCGCGCCGACACCCGCGGCACCATGGCCCGCCTGTGGGAGCGGATCGGCCTCGAGTTCCGCGAAGAGGCCTTCGACTGGAACAAGAAGGCTCCCGAGGACTGGGAACAGGTCAGTTCATGGCATGAGCACGCCTCCACCTCCTCCGGCATCCGCGCCGCCGATGCCGAGGAGATGCTCCGCAAGGAGGCCGAGTTCGAGGCACTGGCCGAGGAGGCGTCCCACCTGCGGGACTACCTGCGCCACCATCTGCCCTTCTACGAACGCCTGTCGCAAGTGGCGCTGCTGCCCTGAACCGCCCGGTCAGGGCGCGATCATGATCGCGCCCAGCACGTCCGCCCCGTCGCCCGTCATCCGGATGATCAGTACCTCGCCCGACCGCGTGCTGCGGCCGGTCAGGCCCGAGATGTTGACCTGGTGCGTCACCATCAACCGCGCCCCGGAAGTTTCTGAAATCAGGGACTTTACGGCGTTCGTGCTGGCTTCTTCCTCCGAGAAGTCGTCGAAGAAGGAATTGAGCGCCGGCGCCTCTTCCACTGGTCCGACGTCCAGCAGTTCCGCCGTCTCGCGGCATCGGCACCACTGGCTGGTGAAGACCCGGTCGAAGCGGATACCCCGCTCACGGAACGCCGCGCCGATGGCCCGCGCCTGGGCCCGGCCCCGTTCATCGAGATTGCGCTGGGTGGTACAGTCGCCCAACGTGAAATCGGCCGGGTCGGCGGCGCCGGGCGCCAGCGCGTGGCGCATGATCGCGATGGCGCCGGGCTGGTCGAGCGCCTGCCAGTCATCGGCCAGTGCGAAGGCGGGGAAAAGCAGGAAGAAAAGCAGAAACCGCATGCGCGCACCCTTAGCCGCGCGGCCCGGATTGTCCAGCCCTCAGGAGGCGGCGCGGCCAGTGATGCGAAAGTGGTCGCCGTCGAAGGCGATCTGCCAGGATTTGGCGGCGATCTCGGTGCCGGCCGTGGTGGTGTAGGCCTTGATATGCAGCATCTCGCGCGAAAGCGTGCCCGTCGCCCCGCCGCCATCGGCAAAGCGCAGCGAGACCGGCCCACTCACCGGCTCACCGCTCAGGATGGTGCCGGTCGCGCCGGGATAAAGATGGGTGTTCGTGGCCTCGAGTTCGAGCATCGCTTTTCTCCGCACGCCGTCGAAATCCTGAAAAGTTTTCGGTCCGCATTCTTTTCAAGAATGCGCCACAACCCGCGCACCCTGAACGATTTTCCCCCGGCATCAGGGCCTTATCAATGGGCAACGCAACACCGCGCCCCGCTCGCTTAATCCACCCTTAACCAACCCGTGGTTCAGTGTTTCTTGCGCCGCTTCACGTTGCCGCCGCGCTGGCCGGGCCGGCCGGCTGTCGACCGTCCCTTCGCGCCCACCGCCGCGTCGGAGGCTTTCTCGACCGCCTGCTGCCGCGCCAGAGGGTCGTCATGCACGGCAAGGTCGACGGCCTCGAGCCGCTTGACCTCGTCGCGCAGACGCGCCGCCTCCTCGAATTCGAGGTTCTCGGCGGCCTTGCGCATCTCGGTGCGCAGCCCGTCGAGATGGGCCTGCAGGTTCGCGCCCACCATCGGCTTGTCGACCTTTGCCGTCACGCGGTTCATGTCGACATCGCCCTTGTAGAGCCCCGACAGGATGTCATCGACATTCTTGCGGATCGTCGCCGGGGTGATCCCGTGCTCCTCGTTATAGGCGATCTGCTTGGCGCGGCGGCGCTCGGTTTCGCCGATGGCGCGCTCCATCGAGCCGGTCATGCGGTCGGCATACATGTTCACCCGCCCGTCGGCATTCCGCGCGGCCCGCCCGATGGTCTGGATCAGCGAGGTCTCGGACCGCAGGAACCCTTCCTTGTCGGCATCGAGAATCGCCACCAGCCCGCATTCGGGGATGTCGAGCCCCTCGCGCAGCAGGTTGATCCCGATCAGAACGTCGAAGGCGCCCAGGCGCAGGTCGCGAAGAATCTCAATCCTTTCAAGCGTGTCGATGTCGGAATGCATGTAGCGCACCCGGATGCCCTGTTCGTGCAGGTACTCGGTCAGGTCTTCGGCCATCCGCTTGGTCAGCGTCGTCACCAGTGTCCGGTAGCCCGCCTCGGACACCCGCCGCACCTCGTCGAGCAGGTCGTCGACCTGCATCTCGACGGGCCGGATTTCCACCTGCGGGTCCAGCAGGCCGGTTGGGCGGATCACCTGCTCGGTAAAGACGCCGCCTGTCTGTTCCAGCTCCCACGCCGCCGGGGTGGCCGACACGAACACCGATTGCGGCCGCATCGCATCCCATTCCTCGAACTTGAGGGGCCGGTTGTCCATGCAGGAGGGCAGGCGGAAGCCATGTTCCGCCAGCGTGAACTTGCGCCGGTAGTCGCCCCGGTACATGCCGCCGATCTGCGGGACGGACACGTGGGATTCGTCGGCAAAAACAATGGCATGGTCCGGGATGAACTCGAATAGCGTCGGCGGCGGCTCACCCGGTGCGCGGCCCGTCAGGTAGCGCGAGTAGTTCTCGATCCCGTTACAGACGCCGGTCGCCTCCAGCATCTCGAGGTCGAAATTCGTGCGTTGCTCCAGCCGCTGCGCCTCCAGCAGCTTGCCTTCACCGACAAGCTGGTCGAGCCGCGTCCGCAACTCCTTCTTGATGCCGATGATGGCCTGCTGCATCGTCGGCTTGGGCGTGACGTAGTGCGAATTGGCATAGACCCGGATCTGTTCGAACGAGCCTGTCTTCGCGCCGGTCAACGGGTCGAATTCGGTAATCGATTCAAGTTCCTCGCCGAAGAAGCTCAGCTTCCACGCCCGGTCTTCGAGGTGGGCAGGCCAGATCTCGAGACTGTCGCCCCGCACCCGGAAGCTGCCCCGCTGGAAGGCCTGGTCGTTGCGGCGGTATTGCTGCGCCACGAGATCGGCGATCACCTGCCGCTGGTCATAGGCGCCGCCGGCCTTCAGATCCTGCGTCATCGCCCCGTAAGTCTCGACCGAGCCGATGCCGTAGATGCACGAGACAGAGGCCACGATGATCACGTCGTCGCGCTCGAGCAGCGCCCGGGTGGCCGAGTGGCGCATCCGGTCGATCTGCTCGTTGATCTGGCTTTCCTTCTCGATATACGTATCCGAGCGCGGCACGTAAGCTTCGGGCTGGTAGTAGTCGTAATAGCTGACAAAATACTCGACGGCATTGTCCGGAAAGAAGCCCTTGAACTCGCCGTACAGCTGGGCCGCCAGGGTCTTGTTGGGCGCGAGGATGATGGCCGGGCGCTGGGTCTCCTCGATCACCTTGGCCATGGTATAGGTCTTGCCCGTCCCGGTCGCCCCCAGCAGCACCTGGTCGCGCTCGCCGCCGTCGACGCCCTGCGACAGCTCGGCGATGGCCGTGGGCTGGTCACCGGCCGGCTGGAATTCGGTCGCCATGACGAATTTCTTGCCGCCTTCCAGCTTGTCGCGATGCTTCACGTCCGGCGCGGGCGCGTGCATCAGCGGTTCGGACTTGTCGGAATGGGCATAGGGCATGGGGCGAATCCTCGGGGGTTGCGCTAGACTTGGCCTCTTTCCCCGCCAGTTCAACCCGCCACTGCCCGGCCGGCGCCCTTCCTGACAGGGGTGGTCAGTATCGGGCCGTTTCGGGTTCACGCAATCGCCCTCTTGCCCAGCCGCGCGGATTTTGGAATAACCGCGATGACCCAAGGAGTTCGCCGATGCCAGCCCGTATCTACAAGCCTGCGCGCAACACCATGCAATCCGGCACCGCCAAGACCAAGCACTGGGTGCTGGAATTCGTCAACGAGACCGGCCGCGATGTCGACCCGCTGATGGGCTGGACCTCGTCCTCGGACACGCAGGCGCAGGTCCGGATGCGGTTCTCGACCAAGGAAGCGGCGCTGGAATATGCCCGCGAACACGGGATCGACGCGGTGGTGACCGAGCCTCACAATCGCAAGCCCAATGTCCGCCCGGGCGGCTATGGCGAGAATTTCGCCACCAACCGCCGCGGCGCCTGGACCCACTGACAACACGTGCGGGCGCCCCGGCGCCGACCGCAACGCGCGCGGATTGCCCGCCGGCGCAGGGCGTCGTAAGACGGTGCCCGTGCGCGCCTTGTTCCTCATATCGGCCCTGCTGGCCAGCCTTGCCGCCGCCCCGGCGCGGGCTCATCCGCATGTCTTCGTCGATGTCGGGCTGAGCTTCGAAACCGACGGGCAGGGGAACCTGGCCTGGGTCGAGGTGACATGGGCCTATGACGACCTCTTCTCGATGCTGATCCTCTCGGATTACGGGCTCGACCCGGATGGCGACATGCAACTGACCGAGGCGGAACGGGCGGAGCTGATCGGCTTCGACCTTGCCGACTGGCCCGAGGGGTTCGAGGGCGCGCTCTTCATCGACGCGGCCGGGGGCAAGCTGTCGCTCGGCCCGCCCGAGTCGCTTTCCCTGGAAATGGAGGACGGTCATATCGTCACCCGCCACCGTCGCCCGGTCTCGGCCGAGGTGCCCGGGCGGATGACGGTGCGCGCCTACGACCCGTCCTATTACGCCGCCCTGTCGATGATCGGCGAGATGATCCTGCCCGACGGCTGCACCGGTCAACTCACCGAGGCGGACGAGGCGGCAGCTGATGAAACGGTCGAGACCCTCGGCAATACCGGCGAGGAGGATTTCTTCGAGACGGTCGAGGTGGGGCGCTACTACGCCGATACGCTAGAGGTATCATGCGAACCGCGCTCCTGATTGCGGCCGTGATGATTGCCGGGGCGGCGGTGTGGCTCTGGGCCCTTGGCGGGGCGGGCGAGGTGGCCCGTTGGGCAGCCGACGGCCAGCGCACGACGCAGGAGGCCATGGCAGCAGGATTGCGCGCACTACGCGCGGGCGAGCCCGGCGCGCTGGCGGCGCTGCTCGGCACCTGCTTTGCTTACGGGTTCTTCCACGCGGCCGGGCCGGGACACGGCAAGGTGCTGATCGGCGGCTACGGGGTGGGGGCCAGGGTGCCGGCGCTGCGCCTGTCGCTGCTGGCGCTGGCCTCGAGCCTTGCACAGGCGGCGACGGCGGTGGCGCTGGTCTATGCCGGGGTGATCTTGCTGAACCTGTCGCGGCCGGCGATGACGGGGTTTGCCGACCGGGTAATGGCGCCGGCGAGCTACGGGGCCATCGCGCTGGTCGGCCTGTGGCTGGCGGTGCGGGGCGCGCGGCGGGTGTGGGCGTCGCGTCCGGCGCACGACCATGACCACGCCCATCATGACCACCACCATCACCATGGCCCCGACGGCCATTGCGACACCTGCGGCCACCGCCACGGACCGACGCTGGAAGAGGCGGCAGAGGTCAAATCGTGGCGCGACGCAGCGATGCTGGTGGGCGCCGTCGCCATCCGGCCCTGCACCGGGGCGCTGTTCCTGCTGATCCTGACATGGCGCTTCGGCCTCGACGCGGCTGGTATTGCCGGGGCCTTTACCATGGGGCTGGGCACCGCCTGCGTGACCATCGCGGTCGCCGTGGCCGCGGTCACCTTCCGGGAAGGGGCGCTCAGCCGGCTGGCCACGGGGCAGGGTGCCGCCCGCGCACTGCCACTGATCGAGATCGGGGCTGGTTGCCTGATTGCCGCCATCGCGGGCCAGCTTCTGCTCGCCGCGCTGTGACGTCTTGCCGCGGGCGTGCGGCTTGGGTAGGCGAGCGGCATGAAGGACGCACTGACATACCGCCAGCACGCAAGGGCGACCCTGATGCTGGGCCTGCCGCTGATCGGCAGCCACGTGGCGCAGTTCGCCATCACGCTGACCGATGCGGCGATGCTGGGCTGGTACTCGGTTGACGCGCTGGCGGCCGAGGTGCTGGGCGGCACGACCTTCTTCGTCTTCTTCATCATGGGCTCGGGCTTTGCCTGGGCGGTGATGCCGATGGTGGCCTCCGCGCAGGCCGCGGGACAGGAGGCGCAGGTGAGGCGCGTCACCCGCATGGGCGCCTGGGCCTCGGTGCTCTACGCGCTGGCCATCCTGCCGGTGCTCTACTGGTCCGGGCCGGTCTTCCGCGCGCTGGGACAGGACCCGGAGATCTCGGCGCTCGCCGAGGATTACCTGCGCATCGCGGGCTTCGCCACGCTGCCCGCGCTCCTGGTGATGGTGCTCAAATCCTACCTGGCGGCGCTGGAGCGCACGCAGGTCGTACTCTGGGTCACGGTGGCGGCGGTCGGCCTCAACATCGTGGTGAACTACGCGCTGATTTTCGGCCATTGGGGCTTCCCCGAGATGGGGGTGCAGGGCGCCGCCATCGCCTCGCTCGCGGTCAATGTCGCCTCCTTCGTGGTGCTGGCCGTCTACGTCGCCATCGCCACGCCCGAGCACACGCTCTTCCAGCGCGTCTGGCGCCCGGACTGGGAGGCGTTCGGCCGGGTCTTCCGCCTTGGCTGGCCAATCGGCATCACCAACCTGGCCGAGGTCGGGCTGTTTGCCGCCTCGACGGCGATGATGGGCTGGCTGGGCAAGCTGCCGCTGGCGGCGCACGGGATCGCGATGCAGGTCGCCTCGGTCATGTTCATGGTGCACCTTGGCCTGTCGAACGCCGCCACGGTGCGGGCGGGGCAGGCCTTCGGCCGGGGCGACGGGCCGGGGCTCCGGTCGGGGGCGCTGGTTGTGCTGGTGATGTCTGGCGTGGTGGCGCTGCTGACGGTGGCGATCTTCCTGATCGTCCCCGAGCCCCTGATCGGCCTGTTCATGAGCCCGTCGGAGCCCAACCGCGCGGGCGTCATCGCCGTGGGCACCGGCCTTCTGGCGGCGGCCGCCCTGTTCCAGCTGGTGGATGCGGGGCAGGTGATGGCGCTTGGGCTTCTGCGCGGGGTGCACGACACCCGCGTGCCGATGATCATCGCCGCCGTCAGTTACTGGGGCATCGGGGTGCCGGTCAGCTACGTGATGGGGTTCACGCTGGGCTGGGGCGGCGTAGGGATCTGGCTGGGGCTGGCGGTAGGGCTGGCCTTTGCCGCGGTTTTCATGCTTGCGCGGTTCTGGGGCTGGTCGGCCCGCAACGTGGCGGCGCGGATGGGGTAAAAGGCGCTTCCGGGCGGCGTTTCCATGCTATGCTGTTCTCGTTTCAGCATCGGGAAGGATCGGCCGCCATGGACTTCAAGGAATTCGCCCGTCTCGAAGTCGACGGCTGGTCCGACGAAGACCTCGCCGAAACCTACGTCACCCGATTCTCCAGGGCGACGGACATGGCGGTCGCACCGATGCTTGCCTGTCTCGAGCCTGACTCCGACCTGCTCGACCTGTGCTGCGGGCAGGGCAACCTGAGCGCGGCCGCCCATGACAGCGGTTTCCGGGTGACCGGCCTCGATTTCTCGCGCGAGATGCTGGCCCACGCGCATGAACGGGCCCCCGACGTGGTCTTCATCGTGGGCGACGCGCAGGAGATGCCATTCGACGACGGCGCCTTCGACGCGGTGACTTGCGGCTTCGGCCTGATGCACGTGCCCGACCAGCCCAAGGCGCTGGCCGAGGTGGCCCGCGTGCTGCGCCCCGGCGGGCGCTTCGTCATGGCCAGCTGGCACGGGCCGGACGTTTCGGAAACCTTCGCATTGCTCTATGGCAATGTCCGGGCCCACGGGGCCGAGAGCGTCAAGATGCCCGAAAGCCCCGACTTCCACCAGTTTGCCCGGGAAACGACGGCCCGCGACCTGTTCGACAAGGCGGGGCTGACACTTGACCGGTTCGAAACCATTGCCTGCCACTGGGACCTCGACGATCCGGCCGGGGTGATCGAGATATTCCAGAACGGCGCACCGCGGGCGAGCTTCCTGCTGACCAATCAGCCGAAGAAGAACCTTCAGGCGATCCGGAAGGCCATCACCGCCGAGGCCCGGAGGAAATTCGCCCATGACGATGGATGGAAGGTGCCGATGCCGGCCGCGCTGGCGGTGGCGACCAGGCGGTAAGCCGGGGCCAGGAAGACCGCTACGCCCTGTCGGCGGCGGGCGCCGTCAAATCGCGTTCCATGAAGATCAGCCAGTCCCGCATCTCGGGCTCAAGCGGGTAATACGGGTCGATCGGGCGAAAGCCGAGCCGCTTGTAAAGGCCCTGCGCCTCGGCCTGCTTCGGGCCGGTATCCAGACGCATCGTGTGATACCCGATGGCCACGGCCTCTTCGATGACCCTTTGTGCCAGCAACTGGCCCAGTCCGCGACCGTGATGGCCGGGCGCGACGAACAGGCGCTTCATCTCGCAGACACCGTCGCCAAGGTCATGCAGGGCAATACAGCCAAGCGCCTCGCCGTCCTCAATCGCCAGAAGCAGCCGGCCCCGGGGCGGCCGGAATTTCCCCGGCAAGTCCGCCAGTTCCGCTTCGAATGTCACCGGGTCGAAATACGTGCGGATGAGCGATACGGAGTCGCTATGGCGTTCAAGGTGCCAGTCCACGAAGCCGCGCATCAGGCTCCGCACCGCCTCCAGATGGGCCTCTTCCTCTGCCTGAACGAGTTCGACCATCGGATCATCCCCTGCCGCCACGTCAGGGGCCACCGTATCACGGGTCAGGGAAAAATGAAGGGCGCCGCCGGACAGGCCCGGTCAGCCCCCCTGTTCCTTCATCAGCCGCTCGGCCTTCTTGCGCACCAGGACCGAGCGCAGGTCGTGCATCGCCAGCAGAAGCGCGTCGCTCACCAGTTCAAGCTGTTCGTCGGTGGCCTTCGACTGGGCCCAGTGGGTCGTCGTGTTGAGATAGTCGACCGCCCGGTGAATGTCGTCGATATCCCTGTGGGCGAGGATTTCCAGCCGCTCGGCCATCCAGTCCTCGATCACGCTCAGGTCACGCTCGGTCAGCTCGCGGTCGCCATGCGGCTTGATCTGGCCGTTGCGGATGTTGACCACGGCGATCTGGTCCATCTCGATCCGGCGCTGGCGGTTCTCGGTATCGACAAGAAACACGAAGGCGCCGTTCTCGCGCACCCGAAAGTAATATTCCGGCAGATCGTCCGACATCGCCCCTCGGTTCTCAGGTCAGCGCGGCGCAGAAATCCGCGATGCGCTTGCAGGCCTCCTGCAGGGCCTCGTCCGAGGTAGCGTAGCTGACGCGAAACGCCGGGGAAAGCCCAAATGCCGCGCCGAAGACCACGGCCACGCCGGTCTCTTCCAGCAGGGCGGTGGCGAAATCCTCGTCGGTATCGAGCTTGGTTCCGCCGGCGGTGGTCTTGCCAATCAGCCCCTTGATCGAGGGGTAGACATAGAACGCCCCTTCGGGCGTCGGACACTCGATCCCGTCGATGGCGCGCAGCCTTTCGAGCACGAGGTCGCGGCGGCGGCGGAAGGTCTCGTTGTTGGGCGCGATGAAGTCCTGTGTGCCGGTCAGCGCCTCCAGCGCAGCCCACTGGCTGATGGTGCAGGGGTTCGAGGTCGACTGCGACTGGATCTTGCGCATCGCCCCGATCAGCTCTTCCGGCCCGCCGGCATAGCCGATCCGCCAGCCGGTCATGGCATAGGCCTTCGAGACGCCGTTGCAGGTGAGGGTTCGGTCATAGAGCGCCGGTTCCACCTGCGCGGGGGTGCAGAACTCGAACCCGTCATAGGCCAGGTGCTCGTACATGTCGTCGGTCAGCACCCAAACATGGGGGTGCCGCATCAACACGTCGGTCAGCGCCTTCAGCTCGTCCCACGAATAGCCCGCCCCGGTGGGGTTTGAGGGCGAGTTGAAGATGAACCAGCGGGTCTTGGGCGTGATCGCCGCCTCCAGCGCCTCGGGCGTCAGCTTGAAACTGGTCTCGATCCCCGCCGGGGCGATCACCGGCTCGCCGCCCGCCAGCAGCACCATGTCGGGGTAGCTGACCCAGTAGGGCGCGGGGATCACGACCTCGTCGCCGGGGTTCAGCGTGGCCATCAGGGCGTTGTAGAGGATCTGCTTGCCGCCCGTGCCGATGCTGACCTGCTTCGGCGTGTACTCGAGCCCGTTGTCGCGCCGGAACTTGGCGCAGACCGCCTCCTTCAGCTCGATGATGCCGTCGGGCGCGGTATAGCGCGTCTTGCCTTCCTCGATCGCGCGAATCCCCGCCGCGCGGATGTTTTCCGGCGTCGGAAAGTCGGGCTCCCCGGCGCTCAGGCTGATCACGTCCTTGCCGGCCGCCTTCATCTCCTGCGAAAGCGCGGTGATCGCCATTGTCGGCGAGGGCTTGACGCGGGCCAGCGTCGCGGAAAGGGAAATCATGTCGTACTCCGGTTGGAATAAGCGCGCGAACGCTCTATAGTCATGGTTCTAGTTCATTAGTGACAAACCGGACCATTGACCGGTTGTAAAGGCCCGTCTCCCGAAAGACCAAAGAAAGGACTTCCCATGAACGCCCAGACCGAGGATGGCTGGTACGACCCGAACGCAACAACCTTTGGCGACCGCGTCGCCGGGGCGCGCGAACAGGCCGGCATGAGCCAGGCCGACCTGGCAAAACGGCTTGGCGTCAAACTGAAAACCCTGAAATCCTGGGAAGACGACCTGAGCGAGCCGCGCGCCAACAAGCTGTCGATGATGGCGGGCATGCTGAACGTCTCGCTCCTGTGGCTGCTGAGCGGCGAGGGCCCCGGCCCGGACGGCCCGGAAGACGCCAACGAATTGTCGCCGGACGTGACCGAGCTGCTGATGGAAATCCGCGATATCCGCTCGCAGTTGGCGCTTTCCGCCGACCGGCTCGGCCGGCTCGAGAAATCGCTGCGCGCCAAGCTGAAAGAGGAAGCGCTTGCCTGAAGCGACGCCGCCCGGAGAAACCGCCGAGCATCGGCTGAAACGGCTTCGGATGCGCTCGATGCGGCGCGGCATCAAGGAGATGGACATCATCCTTGGCCGTTTCGCGGAGACCGGGCTGGGCGCGCTCGACGCGGAGATGCTCGATCTCTACGACGCGCTGCTCTCCGAGAACGATCACGACCTTTATCAATGGGTGACGGGGCAGAGCGCTCCGCCGCCCCGCTTTGCCGGCCTGGTCGACCGGATCGCGCGGGTCAGCACACCGGCGAATTGAGTCGACTTTTATCTATCTGGCTCGCGTTTACGACTTATTGGGCATTTGCGGGCTAAGACCGGCTCCGAGCAGTCACGCACGGAGCCGAGAATGAGTTTGCAAAACCCCCCTCTGCTGTCGCCCGAACAGCAAAGCTTCATGTCGGGATATCTCGATTCCCTGGCACTGGTGGAGCGTCTGCATCGGCTGTTGCTGGACGTCATCAAGGATGAGTTCGAACGGCTCGGCGTGCTCGAGATCAACGCGGTGCAGGCGCTGCTGCTGTTCAACATCGGCGACAACGAGGTGACGGCGGGCGAGTTGAAGACGCGCGGCTACTACCAGGGCAGCAATGTCAGCTACAACCTCAAGAAACTGGTCGAGATGGGCTACATGCACCACCAGCGATGCGAGATCGACCGCCGCTCGGTGCGGGTGCGCCTGACCGAGAAGGGGCGCGGCATCCGCTCGGTCATTTCGAAACTTTTCGCCAGCCATGCCGAGGGGCTGCAAAGCAGGGGCGTGCTGGGCAATGACGGCATCGACCAGATCAACAGCTCACTGCGCCGGGTCGAGCGATACTGGGCCGACCAGATCCGCTATATCTACTGACGTCCCGGCCCCGGCCGGGTCGCGCGACACGGCGGCGGGCTGAAGCTCCCGTATCAGCTTGCGGCGCATGGCCTCGGCGAAATCCTCGTAATCCAGAGCAGCCGCCACGAAGGCGCCCGGGCCGCGGATCACGTAGGACTGGTAATATCCCATTAACGATTTGACGTTGTGGCGGTTCTTCGTCGTGTTCGAGGGCCCGTCGGGTCCAATCACCAGCCCGTTGATGATCACCGGGCCGGTCTCGTGCGGTTCGATCAGGCGGGGATGGCGGCCGATATTCGACGGGCCATCGCCGGAAATGTCGAGCGTCATCCGCCAGCACCCTGCCTGTTGTTGAAGCTCGGCGGCGCCGAAGACCATCGCGGCGCCGATCGCGGTGGACGGGTTGTTGACCGGCACTGACTTGGTACTGCGCAACACCTCCGCCGCGGCGAGCAGGGCGGCGGGGCCGGTCACGTCCTGCCATCCGATCACGACGCGCTGATGGCCTTGCGCGCTCCATTCGAAGACCATCAGCCGCACCGGCGCCTCGGGGTACAGCAGGAAGGCTTCCTGCACCTCCGGATCAAGCAGCGCCGCGGCCAGACCGTCCAGTTGCAGACGGTATTCCCACATGTCGACCGAGCCCGACACGTCGAGCCCCAAAGCCAGCGCCTGCCGGCAGGCGGAATGCGCCGGGGCGGCCAGCATCGCCGTCAGCAGCAGCACAAGGCGCACCAGCCCCCTCATCCGCGCGGCCGCCGCGTGCCGGCGTCGCCCAGCATGACATCGTTGATTTCGCGGTACAGTTTCTTCGTCATGGCGGCACGGAAATCGTCGAACCCGTTGGCGATGACCAGGAAGGACTGCGGCCCGCGCAGCACCTCCTTGCGGTAGTAATCGGCGACCCCGTCATAGCCTTCGAGGATCACCAGCCCGTTCACCGTGATCCCGTCGAACGGAAAGCTCCGATACGCCGCCGCGGGCCCGTACCCGTAATTGTTGATCCCGTCGCCGGAGATATCGACCACACGCCGCCCGCAATCGGGCGCGCGCCGCATCATTTGCGCCGCAAAGCCGAGCGCCTGCCCGATGGCGGTGGGGTAGCCCTCGTGGCTGCGCGACATGGTGCCCACGGCCACGACCGCGCGGTCGATGTCGCGCGCCGTACTCAGGAGCGACCAGTCGAGATGCAACTTCTGCTGGTGAAACCCGCTCCATTCGAAGACCGCCAGTGCCACGTGACCATGCCCGCCATAGAGGATGGCATGGCGCACGTCCTCGCTGTCGAGCGCGGCGGCAAGGCCCAGCCGCTGAAGGTCGTACTCGTCGGTATCGACCGAAGACGAGACGTCGAGCGCGAGGACCAGGGCCAACCGACAGGACGCCGCGGCAGGGGCCGGCAGCGCCAGGCAGGCCACCGCCAGCAGCGCCCGCGCCCACCTCATCCGGGCACCTGCCGGGGCAGGGTGTGTGGCACGCGGCCAAGGATGATGTCGTTGATTTCACGGTAGAGTTTCCTGGTCATCGCTTCGCGGAACTCGTCGAACCCCTTGGCGACCACCATGAAGGCCCCCGCGCCGTGCAGCACTTCCGCCCCGTAATAGGACAGCACGCCGGGATCGTCGCCCAGGATGACCAGCCCGTTCACCGTCACGTCGTTCAGCGGGAAATGCCGGTAGGCTTCGCGCGGGCCGTAGCGGTAGTTGTTCACCCCGTCGCCCGAGACATCGATCACCCGCCGCTCGCAGCGCGGGGCCCGCTTCAGCAATGTCGCGCCATAGCCGATGGCCGGGCCTATGGAGGTCGGGAAATTGTCGTGGCTGCGCTCCATCCCGGCAAGGGTCGCGACGGCGCGGTCGATCGCGGCGGGAGAGGTCAGCGCCAGCCAGTCGAGCTGCAGCTTGTGCTGGTTGAAGCCGCTCCATTCATAGACGGACAGGGCGACGTAGCCGGCCGCGCCGGTCAGGATGGCATGGCGCACCTCCTCGGCGTCAAGTGCCGCGGCCAGGCCGGTGCGCTGCAGGGCATATTCCTCGGCATCGACCGAGGACGACACGTCGAGCGCGAGAACAAGGGCCAGCCGGCAGGCGGATTGCGCCTGCGCCGTGGCCGCCCACAGAAGGCAGGCGGCCAGTAGGGTAGCCGCCCTTACCAATGTCCGGTGTTTTCCATGCTGGACCAGGGCTCGGCAGGCTCCAGCGCCTCGCCCTCCTGCAGCAGTTCGACCGAGACGTTGTCGGGGCTGCGCACGAAGGCCATGCGCCCGTCGCGTGGCGGACGGTTGATGGTCACGCCGTTGTCCTGCAGGTGCTGGCACATCTCGTAGATGTTGCCGACGGAGTAGGCCAGGTGGCCGAAATGGCGGCTGTCATCGGGCAGCGCGTCGTCGCCATCCCAGTTGTAGGTCAGCTCGACCGGGCAGTCCTCGTGCCCCTCGGGCGCCATGAAGACCAGCGTGAAGCGGCCGCCCTCGCTGTCCATGCGCCGGGTCTCCTTCAGGCCCAGCAGCTCGTAAAATTTCATCGAGGTCTCGAGGTCCTTCACCCGGACCATGGTGTGCAGATAGCGTACCCGCATCCCGCGTCTCCTTCCGTTTCGTGGTCACGGAAAGGATAGACGGCTGGCGCGCCCTGTCGAGGGGGAAGGGGCGGTCGCGCGCTCAGAATTCCGAACGGATGCCGAAGGACACGGCGGTCTGGTCGACATCGAAGCGGCTGATGTTCGACCGGCTCTTCTCGGCATTGACCGAGACGACCGGCACGAAACCCATGTAGCTGTAATCCTTGAAGGTCGCGGTCACCCCGCCGAACCAGGATTCGTCGGTCCGCCCCCCGCGCACCGGCAGGATCACCCAGTATTGCTCGTAATCGAGAATGCTGTGCCCGAGCGAGACGCTGACCTCGGCCGGCCCGATCTGGCGCCCCAGCGTGTAGGTGGCCACCACCGACCATTGCTGCGAGGCGCGGTTGCGCCCGTCGCTGTCGATGTCGCGGAATTGCAATTGCGCGCCCAGCTCGCCGCCGGTGCCGAGCGCGTAGCTCAGCCCGGTGAAAACCGAGTAGACCGTGGCGTCGGTAACCGGCACGGTCTTGTCGAACTGTTCCTCCACATGGGTGCCGAGGGAGAGGTTCAGCCTGTCGGTCAGCTTTTGCAGCCGTTGCACGCCGACGCCCGCGAAATCGTAATAGGGCGATCCGCCATACCACGTGCGGCCGCCATTGATGTCGAAGCTCCAGTAGCCGCTCTTGCCCGGTGCCCAGAGATGGCGCAGGCCGAGTTGCGCCCGGAGCGAGGAGATGTCGCTGCCGCTGATGCCGGGCACCGGGTCGTTGAAACGGATTTCGCGCGACAGAAGCCGCCCGGTGATATGGGTTTCCTGCCCGTCGCCTTTCCACACGCGATAGGCGCCGCGGATGTCGGTCTTGGCCACGACGCCGCTGATTGCCCGCGCGCTGGGGCTGAGCGTGCCCACGAGGGGCGAGCCCTCGATCAGGTTGTAGGGGCTGTTCGAGCCGTTGTTGACGTTGTCGGACGGATTGACCGAGAACTGGAGTTCGAACCGCAGCGGGTTGGTGCGCCGGACGTTGCGGAAGGCCTTCACGTACTGGCTGCGGAGCTGTTCCGTCGGGGCATAATGTACCGCGCGACGGAGCCAGAGCTGCGAAACGGTATAGCTGTCATCGGCGAAGGACAGCTCGGCCGCCAGCTTGGCCGCCTCGAAGCGCTGTACGTCGGTATTGGCGACGCGGTAGGCGCGGGCGGCCGATTTGCGGCCGGTGCGGTAATCCTTCAACTGGCCGAGGGCGTGGGCGCGCAGGAAATGCGCGTGGCCGTTGTCCGGGTCGGCGGCGAGCAGCCCCTCGGTCAGCTCATAGGCCGTCCTGGGCTGGCCTTGCCGAAGCGCCTGCTGCGCTAGCGCCTGGGCCTGGGGCAGGGACATGCGGACCATCCCGGTCTCCGACCCGGGGGCCGCAGCCGCCTCGTCGGCATGCGGCTGGCCGGCCCCGCCTGCAAGGACGAGGCCGGCCAGACACATGGCCAATGCGCGGGAAGCCTTACGGCGATCCGACATCGGGGTTGACGCTGTTGCAGACGGCCGGGGACCCGGGCGTGCCGCATTGATCGAGGACGAAGACGCCGCTTTCCAGTTCGGCCTCCAAGCCAAGGTTGTCTTCCACGCCGTCGAACTCGTCGAGCTGCACCCCGCCGGCCACGCTGCTGGCGTCGGTGCCGCCGAAGACGCCGGAATAGGTGCCGATCGCGGTGTTGCTCGTTGTGCCCGAGAGCGGGTCGCGCTTGTCGTATTCGACCGTGCCCGTGAAGCTGCCGTTGGCCTCGATATCGGTCATCACCAGGACCACGGAGGGCAGTTCGGAGACCACGTTGAGGTCGCTGTCGAGCAGTTCGCGGTTATAGATGTTGCCCTCGACCGTGTTGTCGGCAAAGTCGGCATTGATGAAGGCATCGCCGTGAATGACCATCGCCTGCGACACCAGGAGCTCGGGGTCGGTCACGCCGGTCGGCAGCAGGTCGGAGCCGTTGGGGTCACCGATATTGGTCACCGCAACGTAGCGCCCGGCATAGGTGACCAGGCCGCTGTCCTCGGTCACTTCCGGCGGGTCATAGTCTCCGTCGCGTTCGAAATGCGTGCCCATGAGCGACCGGTTCCGCGGCCCCGTACTGGCAACGGCGGTGGCGCGGACGGAACCGTCGGAGCTTTCGCGGGCATAGGCCGTGTAGTGACGGTCAAGCGGATCTTGCTGGATCGTGAAGGCGACATAGCCGTCCTGGTCCAGCCCCGGGGCCCGGCGGTAGGTGGCGCTGTAGGGCACGTCGTCGAGGTTGACGCCCTCGACGATCAGCGTCCCGTTGGCCGCATCGTAGGTGACGTTCCTGACGTCGCCGGCGACGGCGGCGGGCACGGTGACCGGGGTTTCTGTGGTGGGCTCCTCGTCCGGCGTTTCCTCGCCGGGGTCGGGCTCCTCGCCGGTGTCGGTGTTGGCGAAGGGATTGCTGCCCGATCCGCACGCCGCAAGCAGGGCGCAAACCAGCAGGCTTGCCAGTATCTGTTTCATGCTGTCACTGCCTCGATCAGTGTATTTTTTGTCTTTTGACTGAAATTCAGGACTTTAGACCACGAAGTCAACGTTTTCCTTTACCCGGAATCCGGGAAAGGAAGGGGTGTTGCAGGTCAGTCGATACCCGATATTGAAGTTTCTCAAGCGGGCCCCGCAAGATATAGTTGGCCCCGACTCACTCTTGTGGAAAGGACCACGCCATGCCCCTCAGCCCCGAGCAGCAGGCCGAAATCGACGCGCAGCGCAGCGCCCGGCAGGAGACCCGCCGCGCGGTGTCCGAGGGGATGGAGGCGCATCTCTACACGGCTTACCCGGTGCTCGACCACGGGTTCATCCGGGTGATCGACTACATGGGCGACGATGCCGCTATCTGCCAGGCCGCAAGAGTGAGCTATGGCCGCGGCACCAAGTCGGTGACGAATGACGAGGGGCTGATCCGCTACCTGATGCGGCACTGGCATTCGACGCCGTTCGAGATGTGCGAGGTCAAGCTGCACGTGAAGCTGCCGGTCTTCGTGGCGCGCCAGTGGATCCGGCACCGGACGGCCAACGTCAACGAGTATTCCGCGCGCTACTCGATCCTTGACCGGGAGTTCTACATCCCGGCGCCCGAGCACCTGGCCGCGCAGTCGGTGGTGAACAACCAGGGCCGGGGCGAGGCGCTGACCGGGGAGGAGGCGCAGCGGGTGCTGGAGTATCTCAAGGCGGATTCCACCCGCGCCTACGACCATTACGAGGAGATGATCGGGCAGGAGGGCCAGCAGGGGCTGGCGCGCGAGCTGGCGCGGATGAACCTGCCGGCGAATATCTACACGCAGTGGTACTGGAAGGTCGACCTGCACAACCTGCTGCATTTTCTGCGGCTTAGGGCGGATGCGCATGCGCAGTACGAGATCCGGGTCTATGCCGAGGAGATCTGCAAGGTGGTGGCCGACTGGGTGCCGTTCGCCTACCGCGCCTTCGAGGATTATCGCATGGGGGGGGCCACGCTGTCGGCCACGGCGCTGGACTGCGTGCGGCGGATGCTGAAGGGGGAAGAGGTGACGCAGGAGAGCTCCGGCATGTCCAAGGGGGAATGGCGGGAGTTCCAGGGAGTTCTGGAAGGTTAATGAAGCGTTAACGGACGGGGTTGAATGGCCGGGTTCGTTGATGGGCGGTGTTGGTTTAGGGGTAGAATGAACCTTTGAATGATCCGTTAAGGTTGCAGGGCGTTGCGATGGAATGGGTAGGGTGGGTGCGAACCCACCATTGATTGCGGTGCGGCGGAGGTGGGGCAGGTGGGTTGGCACCCACCCTACGGCTACCGCGAAGTCGCGCGAAACGCCGACGGGAGGAAGTGGTGACGCCCGGAACAGAGCCGCGCTTTGGCGCGGCGCCGGGCGAGCGCCGGCCCGTCCCGTCGCACCGCAGGTGCGCCGTGTATAGGCGGCACGCCTTTGGCGTGACGGGCAGGCGCTTTGGCGGTGTTGCGCGACGTTTTGGTCGAGGATGTGATAGGAGCCATAAAGCGGCAGCCAGGATCGTTGCAGCGCCTCCCCACGGGCCGGCGCTCGCCCGGCGGAGCCCATACGGCACGGCGGTACCCCCGCCCACCGCCCCGAAACGCACTGTTTCGCCTCAAAAAACTTTGACAGCCCCCGCCGAAGCGGTACCATTCCGGGCAGAGGTTCCTCCAAAGCCTTTTCCAGTAACCTTATACGAGGTCCATATGCGCATTTCCCTCTCTCTCACGGCCGCCGCGCTGGCTGCGCTGACTGCCGTGCCCGCCATGGCCGACGGCCCGCGCCTTTACCCGGTGCCGACGACTGCCAATTACTGCCCGGCGGGCCTGCAGCCGATCACCATCAACGGTGCGATCTGCTGCGGCCAGCCCAACACCAACGTGACCTGGTACGAGATGAAGCGGCACCCGGTCTATCGGGCGGCGACCTATACGCGGTCCTATAATTGCCCCGAGGGCACCAAGGGCTGCCAGTAACGACGACATCCCCTTCGAACAGGGTGGGCGAAAGGCGCGGAGCGGTGGGCTTCGCGCCTTTTGTATATTGAAGGTATATACAGGTGCGTCATGAATCTGTTACATTGGTCGAAAGAGCAGTGGAGGAGAGGAGTCGAGGCAGATGCGAGTTGTTCTGGCGTTCACGCTGGCCTGCATGGCCGGGGCCGCGGCGGCGAGTTCGCCGATTGCCGAGGTGATCTGCGAGCCGACCGACAAGATGACGCAGAAGCTGTCGCGGCAGTTCGGGGAGCAGTTGCACAGCTGGGGCACGCGGGGCCCCGAGCAGGTCATGCAGGTCTGGACCGACAAGCGCGGCGACTGGACAATGGTGGTGTCCTACGCGACGGGCACATCCTGCATCGTCGCGATGGGGGAAAACTGGGAGGGGAACCAGGCCGAGGACCCGGCCTGATCTTCGTGGAATGACAGTGGCTTGGCTGAATCAGAGCAGCTTGAGCTCACCCGCCATCTGGCGCCCGTCGCGCCCGTCCTGCAACTCGTAGCCAACTTTCTGGTTGTCCGCGAGGCCGGTCAGGCCCGAACGTTCGACGGCCGAGATGTGGACGAACACATCCTTACCGCCTTCGTCGGGGGCAATGAACCCGTAACCCTTGGTGGTATTGAACCATTTTACGGTGCCGGTCGGCATGCCGTATCTCCTTCCGTGTCTTCACTTTCCCGGGGGTGTGGCCCGGGTCTTGGCATGCGCAGACGAAACAGACCCGGCCACGAAATTGCGACGTCGGAGGCTGATAGGTCAGCGTCACATCCATGATGATTGCACCGGCTTTGTAAAAAGCAAGCAAAACCCACGTGATCTTCGGGGCGGGGCGCGGTATCAGGTGAAAAAATGGGCGAGGTGACATGATAGTTTACGGATTGAAAACCTGCGACACCTGCCGGAAGGCATTGAAATCATTGCCTGATGCGGAGTTTCGCGATGTCCGGGCGGACGGGGTGCCGGGGGAGGTCATGCAGGAGGCACATGCCCGGTTCGGCGCTGCGTTGCTCAACACGCGGTCGACCACGTGGCGCGGGCTGGACGAGGCGGAGCGGCAGGGCGATCCGCTGGCGCTGCTGGCGGCGCATCCGGCGCTGATGAAGCGGCCGCTGATCGTGGATGGCGGGGAGATGTACCTGGGCTGGGGGCCGGAGGTTCGGGCAATGGTGCTTGGATAACGGCAGGGAATGCCTATCTCGCCACGTGACACAACCGGAGGAACGGGATGCGGAATGCGGCGCTTTTGCTTGGGGTGATCGGCGGGCTGTTGGCCCTGCTGGTCGGGTTCTTCGCGTATGGGTATACGGAAGCCATTGATCGGTATGGAGAAATTGACGGCCTGGCGTACCAGGTCGACCGGGTCGGGCTGATCCGGGCGGTGAGTTTCGCGGCACCGTTGCTGGCGATTGCCGGGGGCGGCATGGCGCGCATCCGGGCCTTGTGGGGCGGGGTTCTGTTGCTGATCTCGGCCGGGCTGATGCTTTATGCGTTCGATTTCAACGTCTTCACCATGTTCCCCATCGGGTTTACCGCGCTGGGCGGCCTGTTCGCCATCGCGGCGGGCAAGCCGGACGAGCCGAAAGCGCATTTCTGAGCCTTTGGTGGCCGGCTGTCGACAGGGCTTCCGGGCGAATCAGGTTAACGGCCTTTTTTTGCAGGGAAGGCGGTGTCGGTATCGCGTCGGTAACACGTCGGTATTACGTCGGTATCGGGGTCGGTAAGGCCAAGGGTTGATGTGGCGTTCGGTGCGGGGCGCCACGAGATGTTGCGCCGGGCGCAACAGGGGGTGGGCTTGTGCTATGGTTCCCGTGGGGTGCGTGAAAGGGCCCTGTCGAGGGAGAGGGGCCCGGCGCCCTTGACCACGATCACCAGCAGGAGGAAGACCCAGAGCGCGCGCTGATCGAGGATGATGGCGTCGGGCGCCTTGTCGAACCACGCGCCGAGGGTGCCATCGTGTTCGATGCCGCCGTGACCGAAGAGGTCGGTGAGGGATTGGACCACGATGAAGCCGATCATGCCGAGGGCGGCGAGGCGCGACAGCAGGCCCGCGATGATGAGAATGGGCAGGATGAATTCGGCCCATGTGCCGGCCAGCACGGTGAGGTGGTGGAAGAGCGAGAGCTTTGTCACGTCGTAGGTGACGGCCTCGGTGGCCTTGGGGAAGATCTGGGCGTAGGCGCCGACATCCGGTTTGAAAAGGCCGGGGAGGCCGTCGCCCAGCTTGGTGAGGCCGGAGTTCCAGTAATAGACCAGCAGGATCGCCACGAAGAGGAAACGGGCGAGGGTGGGCAGGAGCCAGTCGGCGCGCTCGATCCGGGAGAAGAGCGCGGTGTGGAGGGAGAGCAGGGCGGTCATCTAGCTGGCTCCGGTTTTGATATCGGTGATGGTCTGGGTGCCGAGGAGGAGCGAGAGGGCGGGGGCGAGGTCGAATTTGGGCTCGGCCTCGGTGGCGGTGTCGGTGGCGTCGGCGAGGGGCGCGCCGGTTTGCAGGGCGGTGATGAAGGCGGCGGTGCCGGGGGGGACCGGTGTCATCTGCGGGTCGTAGTCGGGGCGGGTGATCAGCACGGTTTGCGGGCCGGGCTGGGGCTTGGGTCCGTCTTCCATGTTGAAGGCCCAGATGGCGTGGATGGGCCAGCGGGAGGCGATGAGCTGCGTGGCGGGGGCGAGGGTGAAGCGGGCCCCGGCCAGCGCGTCGGGCGACAGGGATTGCAGGATGGCGGGGTCGATGGGGTGCGCGTCGGCGGCGTGGTAGGCGATGCGGAGGGCCTGTTCGAGGCGGACGACGTCGGGGAGGTAGCCGAGGTGCTGGAGCGGCTGGAAGGTTTCGAGGAAGGCAGGAAAGTCGGCGCCGTAGGTCATCATCATCGGGTTCTGCGGCGGGTGTTGGCGGAGGAAGAGGCCGGCCACCTTCCTGAAGTTCTCCTCGCCGATGAGCTTGGCGATGACGGGGAAGCTTGTCTGTAGCGCGTCGGTCAGGCCCACGGCGACGTTGTTGCGGTAGACCGAGAAACGGCGGCCGGCAGGGCGGCCTTGCCCGTCGGAGAGGCCCTGCGGAACAGGCTGGGTGCTGTCGAGCAGGGCGTCGTGGAAGGTGGATTGCGAGGGGCTCATGCGGGCACCTTTGCCAGCGCGGCCGCGGCGCGGCGGGCTTCAGTGGCGAGCGTGGGCCAGTCTGGCACGTCGGTGTCCCATTCGATGAGGAGGGGGCGGGGGCCGGAACGGTCGAGCGTGTGGTCGAGGAGGGCCCAGACCGGGTCGGCGACTTCGCGGCCGTGGCTGTCGATGAGGAGGGGCGCGCCGTGGTCGTCTTCGTCCTCGTCATGGCCGCCGAGGTGGATTTCGCCGACGCGGTCGAGGGGGAAGGCGTCGATATAGGCGCGGGGGTCCATGTTCAGGTTGGTGGCGGAGACGAAGACGTTGTTGACGTCGAGCAGCAGGCCGCAGCCGGTGCGGCGGGCGAGTTCGTTCAGGAAGTCGGGCTCGGCATAGGTGCTCTCGTCAAAAGCGAGGTAGCTGGAGGGGTTTTCGAGCAGCATGGGGCGGCCCAATGCCTCCTGCACCTCGTCTATGTGGCGGGCGACGCGGGTGAGGGTGGCGGCGGTATAAGGCAGGGGCAGCAGGTCGTTCAGGAAGTGGCTGTCATGGGTCGACCAGGCGAGGTGCTCGGAAAAGCTGGCGGGGTTGAGCCAGTCGCAGAGTTTGCGCAGGCGGGCGAGGTGGTCGGGGTCGAGCCGGCCCTCGCCGCCGATGGAGAGGCCGACGCCGTGGACGGAGATGGGGAATTTTTCGGCTAGGTGGCGGAGTTGCGCCAGCGGGCGGCCGCCGTCGCCCATGTAGTTCTCGGCGTGGATTTCCAGCCAGGTGACGGGGGTGGCATCGATGGTGATGTCGCGGAAATGCTGGGGCTTGTAGCCGACGCCGGGGCCGGCGGGCAGGGTGGGGATGCTCGTGGTATCCAGCATGGGGCACCTGTTGATCTGGTCAGGGGTGGCCTGTGCGGGGTGATCCCGCACAGGCCGGGTGGCATCAGGATTCCGGCAGGTCGCGGTCGAGCGGCTCGAGGCTGCCCATGCGGTCATCGGGAAGGTCCATGGTTTCGCAGGTGCCGGCGTCGACGAGGGTCCAGGCGTTGCCCTGGTAGTCGACGGTGGAGGTGCCGGCGCAGGTGGTGCCGGCGCCGGCGGCGCAGTCGTTCTCACCGGCGAGCGAGACGCCGTAGCATTTTTCCTGCTCGGCGGCGGTGGCGGTGGAGGTGTAGGCGGCGAGCGCCGCGGTGACGGCACCGGCGATGGCGAAGGTTTTGGCTGTGGTGGACATGGGGTAGCTCCCTTGTGGTGTCAAAATTAATACCGCCGTTCCAGGGCGTTGCGGCCTCTCCTCCCTTGTGCGGGCATGTTGGCCGTGGCGCGCCGATCGGGCGATGGGAGAAAGATAGAGGGAGCATCGCCCAAACAGCGACTCACGAACGCGTCAGACACGGGCGTGTCAGGTCATGTCAGGACCGCGCGATTCTCAACGGATTGAATTTTAAAAGGAAATTATTCAGGCGCGGCCGGATTATGACGGATTGTTTCAATATCCGGCCGCGTGAATTGGCAGATGTTACAGAAGGTCGGGCGGGGTTGCCTCGGTCGCCAGCGCCTTTGTTACATCGTCGAGAGGTTCGACGGAGGTCGCCTTCTCGCCCAGACGGCGGAGGGAGACGGTGCGTTCGTCGACTTCCTTCATGCCGCAGGCGAGGATGACCGGCACCTTGCCCACGGAATGTTCGCGGACCTTGTAGTTGATCTTCTCGTTGCGGATGTCGGCCTCGGCCCGGACGCCCGCGGCGCGGAGCTTGGCCGTGACCTCGTGCACGTAATCGTCGGCCTCGGAGGTGATGGAGGCGACGACGACCTGGCGGGGGGCCAGCCAGAAGGGCAGCTTGCCGGCGTGTTCCTCGATCAGGATGCCGATGAAGCGTTCGAAGCTGCCGAGCGTGGCGCGGTGGAGCATGAAGGGCCGGGTCTTTTCGCCGTTGGGGGCGATGTAGGTGGCGCCGAGCCGTTCGGGCAGGTTGGGGTCGACCTGGAAGGTGCCGCATTGCCAGACCCGGCCGATGGCGTCGGTCAGGTAGAAGTCGAGCTTCGGCCCGTAGAAGGCGCCGTCGCCCGGTTCGAGCACGTAATCGCGGCCGACCGCCTTGATGGCGTTTTCCAGCGCCCCTTCGACATAGTCCCAGCTTTCATCGGTGCCGACGCGTTTTTCGGGGCGCGTGGCGAAGCGGATCTCGAACTCGGGGAAGCCCAGCTCGCGGTAGATGTCGGCGAGGAAGTCGATGAAGCGGGCGCATTCCTGCTGGATCTGGTCCTCGGTGCAGAAGATGTGCGCGTCATCCTGGGTGAAGCCGCGCACGCGCATGATGCCGTGGAGCGCGCCCGAGGGTTCGAACCGCGCGCAGGAGCCGAACTCGGCCAGCCGGAGGGGCAGGTCGCGGTAGGATTTGAGGCCCTGGTTGAAGACCTGCACGTGGCAGGGGCAGTTCATGGGCTTGAGCGCGTTGATGCGGGTCTGGTCCTTGTTCTTCGCCTCGGCATCGTCATGTTCGCCGTCGCGGCTTTCGTCGACCTCGACGATGAACATGTGGTGCTGGTACTTGTCCCAGTGGCCCGAGGCCTCCCACAGTTTGCGGTCGACCACTTGCGGCGTGTTGATCTCGTTATAGCCGCCGGCGCGCTGCTTGCGGCGCATGTAGTCCTGCAGGGCGGTGTATATGGTCCAGCCGTTGGGGTGCCAGAAGACCTGGCCGGGGGCCTCTTCCTGCATGTGAAAGAGGTCCATCTCGCGGCCAAGGCGACGGTGGTCGCGTTTCTCGGCCTCCTCGAGGAAGTTGAGGTAGGCTTTCAGCTTTTCCTTGCCGGTGAAGGCCACGCCGTAGATGCGTTGCAGCATCTGGCGGCTGGAATCGCCGCGCCAGTAGGCGCCGGCGATGGACATCAGGCGGAAGGCGTCGGCGGGAAGCTGGCCGGTATGCTGGAGGTGGGGGCCGCGGCAGAGATCCTGCCAATGCCCGTGCCAGTACATGCGCAGGGGCTCGTCGCCGGGGATGGCCTCGATCAGCTCGATCTTGTAGGGCTCGCCGGTTTCCTTGTAATGGGCGATGGCGCGGTCACGCTCCCAGACCTCGGTTTTCACGGGGTCGCGGAGGTTGATGATCTCCTTCATCCGCTTCTCGATCTGCGAGAGGTCTTCCGGCGTGAAGGGCTCGGCGCGGTCGAAATCGTAGTACCAGCCGTTCTCGATGACCGGGCCGATGGTGACCTTGGTCTCGGGCCAGATCTCCTGCACGGCGCGGGCCATGACGTGGGCAAGGTCGTGGCGGACCAGCTCGTTGGCGGCGGCCTCGTCCTTCATGGTGTTGATGGAGATGGCGGCATCGGCCTCGATCGGCCATTGCAGATCCCAGTGCTTGCCGTCGACATGGGCCGAGATGGCCTTTTTCGCCAGCGAATTGGAGATCGATGCGGCCACGTCGGCCGGGGTCACGCCCTTGTCGTAGGAACGTGCATTGCCATCGGGAAAGGTAAGGGAAATCTGGGCCATCGGCCTTAACTCCTCGTCGGTTTGGCGCCCACGGAACGCCCGGTTGCGGGTATATGTGTGTGCCGGGGGTTTTGGCGCGGGGCGGGGACCAAGTCAAGAGGGCGGTGAAAGCGGCGGGGAAAGTGGCGGGGAAAACGGTTTGAACGCCCGCGGTGTCCGGTGCAGGATGCGCGCCGGAAAGGACGGGGTTGCATGAGTACAGCAGAGTATCTGACGACGGGGCAGGGCCGGAAGGTCGCCTATCACCGGAGCGAGGGCGCGTCGCCCGGCGTGGTGTTTCTTGGCGGGTTCAAGTCGGACATGGAGGGCACCAAGGCGGTGCATCTGGAAGACTGGGCGCGGCGGACCGGCCGGGCGTTCCTGCGGTTCGACTATTCCGGGCACGGGCAATCGTCGGAGGCGTTCACCGACGGGGCCATCGGCGACTGGGCGGCGGATGCGATGGCGGCGATCGGCGAGCTGACCGAGGGGCCGCAGGTTCTGGTGGGGTCGAGCATGGGGGGCTGGATTTCGCTGCTTTGTGCACGGGCGATGCCGGAGCGGGTGGCGGGGCTGGTGACGGTGGCCGCGGCGCCGGATTTCACCGAGGATTCGATGTGGGCCGGGTTCGACGATGCGCAGCGGGATGCGCTGTTCGAGAAGGGCGAGGTGGCGTTGCCGAGCGAGTATGGCGAGCCTTACGTGATCACCCGCCGGCTGATCGAGGAGGGGCGGGAGAACCTTGTGCTGCGGTCGCCCCTGAGCCTGCCGTTCCCGGTGCGGTTCTTGCAGGGCACGGCGGATGCGGATGTGGAGATGTCGGTGGCGCTGCGGCTGCTGGAGCATGCGGAGGGGCCGGATATGCGGCTGACGCTGGTCGACGGGGCGGATCACCGGTTTTCTGAGCCGGATTGCCTCGCGTTGATCGAGAGGTCGGTCGAGGAGGTGATTGCACGGGCGGCTGCCGGATGAGGCGGCGGCGGGCGCGCTGGCCCCTGCGGGTGCTGGCGGGGCTGGCGGCGGTCGTGGGGCTGCTTTGGGTTTTCGGGCCGTATGAGCCGGTGGAGACGGAGACGGCGTTCGACCGGCGCGTGCTGGCCGGCGGGGTGGACCCCTATCTGCAAGAGCAGGAGGCGCGGTTCGACGATATCCGCCCGGGCAACCAGAAGCGGGTGATCTGGCACGGGCTAGAGGAGGTGCCGACCGGTCTGTCCATCGTCTACCTGCACGGGTTTTCCGCCAGTTCCGAGGAGATCCGGCCGGTGCCCGACCGGGTGGCGGAGGCGCTGGGCGCGAACCTTGTCTTCGCGCGGTTCCGGGGGCATGGGCGCGACGGCGACGCGATGGCCGAGGCGCGCGCGGGCGACTGGATGGCGGACGTGGCCGAGGCGTTGGCCATCGGGCGGAAGGTGGGGCAGGAGGTGATCGTGATCGCCACCTCGACCGGGGGCACGGTGGCGGCGGTGGCGGCGCATGATCAGGGGTTGATGCGGGACGTGAAGGGGATCGCGTTCGTCTCGCCGAATTTCGGGTTGAAGGCCGCGGGGGCGCCGCTGCTGACCCTGCCGGGGGCGCGGTACTGGGTGCCGTTGGTGGCCGGGCGGACGCGGTCGTTCGAGCCGCAGAACGAGGGACATGCGCGGGAGTGGACGACCAGCTACCCGATGGAGGCGGTGATGCCGCTGGCGGCGCTGGTGAAACATGCGGCGGGTCTGGAGTACGGGGCGGTGAGCGTGCCGGCGTTGTTCTATTACTCCGACGAGGATGCGGTGCTCGACGCGGGCGCGACCGACGCGGTGCGCGCAGCGTGGGACGGGCCGGTGAGATATGCCGTGCCGGAGCTGGGGCCGGGGGTGGACCCGGCGGCGCACGTGATCGCGGGGGACATCCTGTCGCCGGGCAATACGGAGGCAGCGACGGAGGTGATCCTCGACTGGATCGGGGGGTTGCCCTGATGCGGCGGCCGGGGAGCATGTGGAGCCTCGAGACGCTGGGGCGGGTGCGGCTGAGCCGGCATTTCTACATGCGGGATTTCCTGTATTCGGAGATCGGCAGTTTCCACCGTGTGCCGAACATTCCCGACGATCCGGACATGGCCATCGCCCATGGCCGGCGGCTGTGCGAGGAGTTGCTGGACCCGTTGCAGGAGACCTTCGGGCGGATCGCCATCCGCTCGGGCTATCGCAGTTCGGAGCTGAACCGGTTCGGCAATGAGAACAAACTCAATTGTGCCAGCAACGATGCCAATTACGGCCATCATATCTGGGACCGGGTGGGCGAGGGGGGCGCCGGGGCGGGCACGTCGCTGGTGATCCCGTGGTTTGCGGACCGGTACGATCAGGGGCGCGACTGGCGCGACCTTGCGTGGTGGATTCACGATCATCTGCCCTATTCGGACCTGTGGTTCTTCCCGAAGCTCTGCGCCATGAACCTCAGTTGGCGGGAGCGGCCGCGGCGGACGATCTCGAGCTATATCGCGCCGAAGGGCATGTTGCTGGCGCCGGGGGCCGAGCCGGGGGAGGCGGAGGAGGTTCGGCGGGCGCGGTATGAGGACTTTCCCGCCTACCGGGGCATTGCCTACCCGGGCGGTCCTTGATTTCGGCCGGGGCAGCGGGCAAGTCTGAGGGCGAGGCACCGACGGCATAAAGGACACCGGAACAGATGCGCGACCCCTTGGTATTGCTGCCGGGCATGATGTGTGACGCGCGGGTGTTCGGCGCGCAGATCACCGCCTTCAGCACCGCGCTGACGATCACGGTGGCGCCGGTGACGGGGGGCGACCGGATCGAGGAAATCGCCTCGCGCCTGCTGGACGTGCTGCCGCGGCGCTTCGCGCTGGCGGGGCATTCGATGGGGGCGGTGGTGGCGATGGAGCTGCTGCGCCGGGCGCCGGACCGGATCAGCCGGATCGCGTTGATGAGCACCCATTCGCTGGCCGAGACGCCGCAGATGGCGGCGGACATGGAGCCGGTGATCATCAAGTTGAAATCGGGGCGGCTGGAGGAGGCGGTGAACGCGCTGGTGCGGCCCGAGAGCCTTGCGCCGGGGCCAGGGCGGGCTGCGGTGGCGGCGCAGTTGCTCGAGATGGCGCGGACGGTGGGGGCCGAGGGGATCATCCGGCAGGTGCGGGCGATGCAGCGGCGGCGGGATTACCAGGCGGTGCTGCGCAAGGCGAAGCTGCCGACGCTGGTGCTGTGCGGGGCGCATGACAGCCTGACGCCGATGAAGCGGCACGAGTTGATGGCCGGGCTGATCGAGGGGGCGCGGCTGGAGGTGCTGGAGGGGGCGGGGCATCTGCCGCTGCTGGAGCAGCCGGACGCGGTGAACGCGGCGCTGTTCGACTGGATGCAGCAGCCCGCCGGGGTGCGGCCCCGTGCCGATGTTTGACCGGGGCGGGATGGTTCGGAGCCGGACAAGGCGGGCGCGGCGGCGGGTGCAGGTCTGGGCCAGCCGGCGGCTTCCGCCGGGGGGGCGGTTCGCGGCCGGGGTGCTGTTGATGATCGGCGGATTGCTGGGCTTCCTGCCGATCCTGGGCTTCTGGATGCTGCCGCTGGGGATTGCGATCGCCGCGCTGGACGTGGTGCCGTTGTGGCGGCGGCTTCGGGGGCAGGGGCGGCGCTGAGCTGACCCTACGGCATGGGTGCGGGGCATCAAATGTTTTGCAGATTCCTTTTGCCAATCCTGTACAAACTGGCGCAATATGCGTTCCGACTTGTTCGGGGAGCCAGCACGTGGGCAATGATCCTCCGCCGGTGAAGTCGGCGGTTCAGGAAGTTCCGGTCGAGTTCGATCTGTCGGATCGGATCTCGTCACGCATGTCGTCGAGGCTGTCGGCCTTTGGCGGGCAGATTCTCGTGGCGCTGGCCTGTACGCTTGGGGCGGTGATCCTGCGGGAGATGACCGACATGTTCGTGACGGCGGGGGCGGGGCCCTTCGCGCTGACCTTCCCGTTCGTGCTGTTCGCGACGCTGTTCGCCCGGTGGACGGCGGGGGCGATCACCATGCTGCTGAGCGCGCTGTTCGCGTGGTATTTCGTGCTTCCGGCGACCAATTCCTTCACCTTCGAAAACCCTGCGGACGCGCCGCGCGTGCTGGTCAACGTGCTGTCGGGCTTCGCGATCGTGGGGCTGGCGGAGTATTACCGGCGGGTCGTGCGGCAGGCCGTCTCGGCCCGGGATTCGCTGGCCGAGGAGCGCAAGCTGCTGCTGCAGGAGATCGACCATCGGGTGAAGAACAAGTTCGCCATGGTCGCGGGGCTGGTGCGGATCGAGGCCCGGGGGGCCAGGAGCGACGATGCGCGGCAGGCGCTGAACCGGCTGCTGGGCCGGGTCGACAGCATCGCCAAGGTGCACGAGGCGCTGTACCGCGACGAGGGCGGCGACAGCCGGGTCGACATGCAGGCCTACCTGTCGCTGCTGTGCAACTCGCTGCGCGACGGGGTGGTGTCGCAGGAGGGCATCCAGGTGGTGACCGATCTGCGGCCGGTCAACCTGTCGCGGGACAAGGCGATCGCGGTGGGGCTGGTGGTGAACGAGCTGTTTACCAATGCCGTGAAGCATGCCTTCAAGGGCCGCGAGCGCGGGGAGATCCGGGTGTTGCTGGACCGGGAGGGCAGCGCGCTGGTGGTCACGGTGGCCGATGACGGTGTCGGGATGGCCGGGGCCGAGGCCCGCGAGGGCAGCCTGGGCCAGGGACTGTTGCAGAATTTCGCCGAGAGCGCCGAGGGCGAGCTGGAATATCCCGAGACCGATGGCGGCACCTGCGTCAGGCTGCGCCTGCCGATGTGAGGCCGAACGGCCGTGCCGTGCCGCCGCCGGTCAGACGGCGGTCAGCTTGGTGACGGTCTTCTTGCGGTTTCTCGGCTTCGTCCGGGCGCGGGCTGCCGGATCCTCGGAATTGGCGTCGATGAAATCGAGCACGAGCGGGCGGATGTTGTTCCGCCAGGACCGCCCGGCGAAGATGCCGTAATGGCCGGCGTCGGGTTCGAGGTGGCTGGCCTTCTTGTCATCGGGCAGGCCGGTCAGCAGGTCGAGCGCCGCGACGCACTGGCCGGGGGCGGAGATGTCGTCCTTGCCGCCCTCGACGGTCTTGACCGCGACGCGGGTGATGGCGCCGATATCCACATTGCGCCCTTCGACGGTGAAGGTGTTCTTGGCGATCTCGCAGTCCTTGAAGATGCGCTCGACGGTCGAGAGGTAGAATTCCGCCGTCATGTCCATCACCGCGAGGTATTCGTCGTAGAACTTGTTGTGCGGGTCGCGGTCGCTGGCCTCGCCCTGGGCCACGCGGGTGATCTGGTTGAGGAAGGCGGTGCTGTGGCGGTCGGCGTTCATCGACATGAAAGAGGTGAGCTGAAGCAGGCCCGGGTAGACCATGCGGCCCACGCCCTTGTACTTGAAGCCGACCTGCTGGATCATGGTTTCCTCGAGCTGGCCCATGGTGACGCGGCTGCCGAAATCGGTGACGTCGGTGGGCGCGGCGTCGGGGTCGATCGGGCCGCCGATGAGGGTCAGCGAACGCGGCTGTGCCTCGGGGTCCTGCTCGGCCAGGTAGGCGGTTGCGGCCAGCGTCAGCGGCGCGGGCTGGCAGACGGCGATCACGTGCAGGTCGGAGCCCAGCTGGCGCATGAAATCGACGAGGTAGAGGGTGTAATCCTCGACGTCGAACTTGCCCTCGGAAACGGGAATGTCGCGGGCGTTATGCCAGTCGGTGATGTAGACCTCGCAGTCGGGCAGGAGCGAGCGGACGGTCGAGCGCAGGAGCGTGGCGTAGTGGCCCGACATCGGCGCCACCAGCAGGACGCGGCGGTCCATCTCGTCGCGGCCCTGCACGTTGAAGTGGATCAGGTCGCCGAAGGGCCGTTCGACCACGGTCTCGATGCTGATCAGGTGGTCGCGCCCGTCTTCGCCGGTGATCGAGTCGATGCCCCAGTCGGGCTTGGCGACCATGCGCTGAAACGTGCGTTCGGTGACTTCGCCCCATGCGGCCATCCACTGGAAGGCAGGGTTTGGCACCATGCTGAAAATTGGGTAGGATGACATCGAGAGGGCAGTGGCGCCCAGCCACTGATTTGTGTTGCGGAGGGCTTCCATCAGATCGTAGGTCATCATGTGGCGCATCGTCGTCTCCTAACCCGGCCTTGCCGGTATGATTCGTCGCACTGCCCCTCCGATCAGCCGACGATATGCTGCATGGCAGAAACTTAGGGGGGATTCGTCAAGATGGCAACGCAAGAGGATGTGACGGGACAGAATCTCGACCGGCTCAACCAGAACCTGGAGCGGGTCGAGGAGCTGTCGCAGCGTCTTGTGCAGGCGCTGGCCTCGCGCCGGCCGCCCAACCCCAGCCTGAACGCCCCCTCGCAGGAGCTGTTCACCAAGGCCGCCACGTCCTACTGGCAGGAGATGTTCGAGAATCCGGGCAGGATCTACGAGCAGCAGCTGGAATACTGGGGCAAGTCGGTGCGCCATTTCCTCGAGGCGCAGCAGGCGCTGGCGCAGGGCAAGGTGGCCCATGACCCGGACGAGGCGGCGCAGGACCCGCTGAAGGGCGACAAGCGGTTTTCCAACCCGCTTTGGGAGACGCACCCCTATTTCCACTACATCAAGCAGCAATACGCGCTGAACAAGCAGGCGGTCGAGCAGGCGGTGGCCGAGCTTGACGACATGGAGCCGATCGAGAAGCGGCGGCTGGAGTATTTCTCGCGCCAGATCGTCGACATGATGAGCCCGACGAATTTCCTTGGCACCAACCCGGATGCGCTGGAAAAGGCGGTGGCGACGGAGGGGGAGAGCCTTGTGAAGGGGCTCGAGAACCTGGTGGCCGACCTGGAGGCGAACCACGGCGAGATGGTCGTGCGGCTGGCCGATGAAAGCGCCTTCGAGCTGGGCGGGAACATCGCCACGACGCCGGGCGAGGTGGTTTACCGCAACCGGATGATGGAGCTGATCCAGTACGCGCCGGCGACCGAGGAGGTTTACGCGACGCCGGTGGTGATCTTTCCGCCGTGGATCAACAAGTTCTACATTCTCGACCTGAAGACCCAGAACAGCCTGATCAAGTGGATCACCGAGCAGGGCTATACGCTGTTCGTGGTGTCCTGGGTCAACCCGGATGCGAGTTTCGCCGAGACGGGGATGGACGAGTACGTGGAGGACGGCTTCCTTGCCGCCTTCCGCGAGATCAAGGCGATCACCGGGCAGAAGCAGGTCAACGCCGTGGGCTACTGCATCGCCGGGACGACGTTGCACATGGTGCTGTCGCTGCTGAAGAAGCGGGGGGACAAGACCGTCAAGTCGGCGACGTTCTTCACCGCGCTCACCGATTTCGGCGAGCAGGGGGAGTTCACGCCCTTCCTGCAGGATGATTTTATCGACGGGATCGAGCAGGAGGTGGCGGCGCAGGGGCTGATGCGGTCGTTCATCATGTCGCGGACGATGTCGTTCCTGCGGTCGAACGACCTTGTCTATACGCCTGCCGTCAAGAGCTACATGATGGGGGAGACGCCCCCGGCGTTCGACCTGCTCTACTGGAACGGGGATGGCTCGAACCTGCCCGGGAAGATGGCGATGCAGTACCTGCGGGGGCTGTGCCAGCGGAACGAGTTCGTGACCACCGGCTTTCCGCTGCTGGGGGAGACGGTGCATGTGAGCGATGTCGACGTGCCGATCACCGCCGTCACCTGTCAGAGCGATCATATCGCGGCGTGGAAGGACTGTTATCGCGGGTTCCGGCAGACCGGGTCGAAGGACCGGACGTTCATCCTGTCGGAATCGGGGCATATCGCCGGGATCGTGAACCCGCCGTCGAAGAAGAAGTACGGGCATTACACCAACAGCGACCACACCCAGACGGCCGAGGACTGGCTGGAGGGGGCGACCTATCACGAGGGGTCGTGGTGGCCGCTGTGGGAGAAGTGGCTGCGCAAGCGGTCGGGCAAGAAAGTTGACGCTAGGGAGCCCGGTGATTCGGAGCATCCTTCCCTTGGGTCAGCCCCGGGGACTTACGTGCGCAGGAAAGCAAGTCTCTGACGGCATTTGCCTTTTCGATGGTTCATGACAGTTTTGCTGCAGTGCAGAAAAAGCGCTTGAAATGCTGCAGTGCAGCACGTATATAGGTTGCAGACGCAGAAAGCCCGGGACGGTTCCGGGAGCACAGCAAACCAAGGACCAAGACCATGGCAAAAGCACAAGACTTCAACACGATGATGAAAGACATGATGGGTTCTTTCCCCGTCGACACCAAGGCAATGGAAGACGCTTTCAAGAACCAGGCCGCCCTGAACGAGAAACTCTCGGGCGTGGCGCTCGACGCCGCCGAGAAATCGGCCGAGATCTCGAGCAAGTGGACCAAGGAAACCCTGTCGAAACTGGCAGAAGTCTCCAAGGCGAAAACCGAGCCGGCCGACTATGCCAAGGCGATGACCGATTTCGCATCGGCCAATGCCGAAGTGGCCGCCGAGAACATGGCCGCCTTCGCGGAAGTCGCCAAGAAAGTTCAGATGGACACCGTCGAGCTTCTGATGGCAGCCGGCAAGGACATGCAGGAAGAAACCACGAAGGCCGTCAAGAAGGCGACCGACGACATGTCGGCGGCCACGAAGAAAGCCACGGCCGCAGCCAAGTAAGGCGCATTGATTTCATACCCTAATCCTCCCAGTTGGGTATGATCGGGAAGGGCGGGCCGCAAGGCTCGCCCTTTGTCGTTTGGGGGGGCCTGGGTTGCCGGCCGGTATGTCGGGACGCTGCGGGCCGGGGGCAGGTGAAGCGCTCCCACGCAGGTTACAACCTTTTCAAGACAAGTCGCACGCACTGCAGCGAGGGTCAGGTATAAGCCGAACCTGCCAACGGACCTTCGGTCAGAGCCGGAGTTCAGTCTGCCTTGGCGAAGTGATCGAGCTGATCCTGGTGGGCCTTCCTGAACGCCGGTCGAGACGTTGCGCGCCTTACATAGGCGCGGCGGCCGTCGCCGCATCGAAAGCGACTGAGGCCGGGGGCGAGCCCGGCCTTCCTCTCGTGGCGTCAGGGCGACCGTTCGGTCCGGGCGAGCAGGAGGGCGGCGGTGCCCATCAAGCCGGCGGCCGCGCGGTTGATGAGCCTGCGGCGGAGTGGGGTCAGGGCGTGGGCGCCGACCAGTGTGCCCGCGGTTACCCAGAGGAGCGCGGCCATGCCTTCGACAAGCAGGTACAGCGTGCCGAGCGCGAAGAGCTGTTGGAAGAGGGCGGTGTCGCCGGTCACGAACTGGGGAAGGAAGGCCGTGAGCAGCAGGTAGGCCTTGGGGTTGCCCAGCAGCGTCAGGAATTCGCGGCGCATCAGGGTCGACACCTCTGGTGGGTCGACCTCCGCCGTGACGTCGGCCCTCCAGAATTGCCAGGCGAGGTAGGCAAGATAGGCGACGCCCACCCATTTGAGGGCGACGAAGGCGATCTCGGATGTCCGCAGCAGCGCGTCGAGGCCGAAGGACACCAGGACGACGAGAACGGCCCAGGCCGCGAGGCGGCCAAGGATGCCCTTCGCCGTCTTCCGCCATCCCGCCCGGGTTGCCGAGATGAAGGCGAGCAGGTTGTTTGCCCCGGGGGATGCCCCCAGAAGCAGCGCCGCGGGCAGGAAGACGAGCAGTTGGTCGAGTGTCATGGGCGAGGCCTCTTTCTGTCGTTGGGGCGCGGGCGGCCCGGGCGTTACTTGAGCACGACGGGCTGGCCATGGGGCGTGTCGCGGAAGGCGGCCTCCCAGTCGTGGCGCCGTTGGGTGAGGGTGGCCCTCGATACGCCGACGCGTTCGTCGAATACCGTTTCGAGGGCCATGACGACGGCGCGGTAATAGGTGTCGAGGCTGTCCGGCAACGCGGTGATCGCATCGCTTCGAAGCGCGTCGCCGAGGGCCTGTGCCCAGGCCCCGGGGGTGACGTGGCCCGCTTGCACGAGCGTGTCTGCCAGGGCCATCGCCTGGGCCTGCCACGGGGCGTCGAAGACCTTGCCGGGGGGCGCCGTCGGGTCATCAGGCCGGAACAAGGTAGCTCTCCCAGAGATCGAGGGCCACGTGATCGTTCGGGGGCGCATCCGGCCCCCAGAGGGTTCGGGCGTCGAAGCGCACGGTGTAGAGATGCTCGGGTGTTTCGGTGCCCCGGGCCGACGCGTCGGGGAGAGGGTGGCAGCCGTGATGCGATATGACCCGGCCCTCTGCGTCCCTTGCATAGCGTGGAAGGCGGTGATGGCCCGAGTGCATGTGCGCGCGCGTGCGGACCGTTTGCCCGACGGCAAAGGCGGGAGGGCTGCCGGCGGGCCGTTCATAGCTGCCGGCCGAGGCGCGATCCTGCGCGAGGACGTCAGCCACTGCTTCGCCCGAAGGTGCCCCGGTGTCGGCGAGGGCGGAGGGCCGGCCGAAATCCGGCAGGGTGAAGGTGCCGTTATCGGTGAACATGACGACATAGGCGGCGTACCACTTGTCGAAATAGGCGGTTTGCAGGTAGTCCCGCGGCGCCATCAGCTCGACCACGTGGCGGAACCAGTCGATCGTCATGCCGTCCAAGGGCAACGTGTAACTCAACCCCACCACGCGCTTTTCCCAGTCGGCAAAGCCCGGGAACGGGTTCTGGTCGAAGGTGGCGGCGACCGGGCCGAACCCCTCCATGCCGCCGAGGTCGTGGATGCCGTCCATCAGGGCGCTCCGATCTCGAGGTGGCGATCCGTTCCGATCATCGCGTTGCGCGTGACGATGGCGGCCAGACGGTCTTCATCCCACCCCTCGGTTCCGGCCGGGCGCTGGGGGATGACGATGTAGCGGCGCTCTGACGTGCTGTCCCAGACCTGGACGGAGACGTCATCCGGGATGGTCACCCCGAATTCGGCGAGCACCGTCCGCGGTTCCCTGACGGCGCGGGCGCGATACTCGGCAGACCTGTACCAGGCTGGCGACATGCCGAGGATGGAAAACGGGTAGCAGGAGCAGAGCGTGCACACGACCAGGTGATGGTCTTCGGGCGTGTTTTCCAGGGCCTTGAGATCGCCTGTCGCGTCGCCCTCGAAGCCGAACTCCCGGATGGCGGAGGCGGCATCGTCCAGCAGGCGCGCCCGGAAGCCGGGGTCGAGCCAGGACCGGGCCACGACCTGCGCGCCGCGCTTTGGGCCGATATGATCGGAATAGGCTTCGACCCAGGCGTCGATGCGCTCCGACGTGACCAGCCCGCGCTCGACCGCGAGGCTTTCCAGCGCCTTGACGCGCAAGACCGGGTCGGAGGGGACGTGGCTGTGCAGGTCGCGATGCAGCTCTGCCGCGCGCTTGGGCTTGAACGTGGGCATGTCAAAGGTCCTTCCGGGGGGAGCTGGCTGTCCTTGTCGGTCAGTGTAGTGGGTTACGGGGGGCGTGCAATACGGTTGGACGGGGGAGGTTCGGAGTGTGAAAAGGGCCGCGCTGGGAACATCATTTTCGAGCTGCCGAAGCGCGCCTCTGCCCCACGATTGGCGAACGGCCTGTCGGGAACGCCACCCCATTGCATCTCGTGGCGCAATCGAGTGACATCGGCTTGTCACGGCGGTACCCACTTCGACAGCACACCTGCCATTGCCGTGCACCCTTCACGCAACCATTTCGGACCACAGAGCCAATTTGAGTTAGGTATTGACCTAAGTTGAGCGCAGGCCTAGATTAGGTATATGCCTAATGATGGAGTTCACATCGAAACAACCTTCAAGGCACTTGCCGATCCAACGCGGCGTGCCGTCGTCCAGGCTCTCATCGGCGGTCCGGCATCCGTTTCTCAACTTGCGCAGCTGTTCGACATGGCTCTGCCGTCGTTTACGCAGCACCTGGGTGTTCTGGAAGACGCCGGGCTCATCGCATCTGAACGGCAGGGACGGGCGCGCGTCTGCTCTCTGAACCTCGATGCCCTGCGCTTGGCTGAGGATTGGCTTGCAACGCATCGCCGCGAGGCGGAAGAGCGCCTCGACCGTCTCGAGGCACATCTGGAACAAGTGAAGAAAGGAGACGCCTTATGAACCATCGACTCAGAAGGACCGTCACCGACTGGTCATCGTCGCCGCTTGAGCATGAGATTGTCGTCACCCGCGTGGTCAATGCAGATCGCGCTTCGGTCTGCAAGGCTTGGACGGACCACGATCAGATCACGAAGTGGTTCGGGCCTGACGGTTTCACGTGCAAGACCTACGAAATCGACATCAGGACTGGCGGCGTCTGGCGGTTTGATATGGTCGCGCCCGACGGCACCCGTTTCTCGAGCAGGATGGACTTTGTTCGCGTCGTTGCCCCGGAAATGATTGAGGCGATCCACGGCAAGGATGACGATGACGACCCGGATCGATTTCGGCTGCTCGTGACTTTCGATGAGCAGAACGATGGCAGGACTGTCGTTACACTGCGACAGATACATCCGACGCCGGAACGCCGCAACACAGTCATCGGCTTTGGTGCGGTTGAACTTGGAGGACAGACACTCTCGAAACTGGCGGCACAGGTGGAACGCACCTAATCCACGGCAAAGGACACCGTTTGCTTAACGTCACTCTGGCGGAGAGATTTTTGGCCAACCGAGTGCCAAGAGCCGCCTTGTAAATCAAGCTGACCTTTGGGGCAGAATGCTCTCGGAGATTTCTTTGCGAGCCGATGTTGGACATGGTCCCCTTCTCGCAAGCAACTCAAGCACGAGCTGCACCCGGAAATGCATAGTCCACGCCCCAAGGCCGGCCCTTTCATTTTGAAATGCGCCGGTCTAAGCTTCGCTGCAGTGCTGCATCTTGGGAGAACGCGCCGTGGCCGAATCCGAAAAACCATTGCTGATCAAACGGTACGCGAGCCGCAGGCTCTACAATACCGAGACGTCGGATTACGTGACGCTGGAGGATATCGCCGAGTTCATCCGCGATGGCCGCGACGTTCAGATCATCGACCTGAAATCGGGCGACGACCTGACCCGGCAATACCTGCTGCAGATCATCGCCGAGCATGAGAGCCGGGGCGAGAACGTGCTGCCGATCAACGTGCTCAACGACCTTGTCCGCAGCTATACCACGCAGGCCACGTCGATGGTGCCGGAATTCCTGGCGGCCAGTTTCGACATGCTGCGCGAGGGACAGTCGCAGATGATGGAGAACATGACCAAGGCCAACCCGCTGGCGGGGATGCCGGGGATGGAGGCGATGCGCGCCCAGCAGGCGGCGTTCCTCAAGGCGATGACCGGGCAGATGAAGATGCCGGGCATGCCGACCGCGCCGGTGGCGCAGGGCGAGGAGGACGACAGCTCGGAAGACCTCGACGAGATCAAGAAGCAGCTCGCCGACCTGCAGGACAAGCTGTCGAAGATGGGCAAGTAGCGCGGGGCCCCGATCATGGTCGACAGCCCCGGACGGATCACCCTGTGGGGCATCGAGGTGTTCATGGCCACGGCCGACGAACGTTCGATTTCCGCCGCCGCCAAGCGGCTGGGGGCCAGCCCCTCGGCGGTGAGTCAGCAACTGACCAACCTTGAAAGCGCGGTGGGGGCGACCCTGTTGCAGCGCAACGCGCGGCCGGTAAGGTTGACGCCCGCCGGGGAGATCCTGAAGCGGCGGGCGCAGGTGATCCTGAACGAGGCGGCGCAGGCGCGGGCGGAACTGGCAATGTCGGACCTCTCGCTGTTGACGCGGTTCCGGCTGGGGATGATCGAGGATTTCGAGGCGGACGTGACGCCGCAATTGCTGACCCACATGGCGGCGGAGCTGAAGGGGTGCCAGTTCCTGCTGGAGACGGGGGCGAGCCATTACCTGTACGAGCTGCTGGATTCCCGCGCGCTGGACGTGATCGTGGCCGCCGAGCTGGGGGCCGAGGATGACTGGGTCGAGGTGCATCCGCTGTTGCGGGAGGGGTTCCTGGTGGCCGCACCGAAGGGGGTGGTCGACCCGGGCAAGGATGTGCTGCGGCAGCTGAAGCGGCTGCCGCTGGTGCAGTATACGCAACGGCATTACATGGGGCGGCTGCTGACGGCGCACCTGGCGCGGCAGAATATCAGCTTGCCGCACCGGTTCGAGCTGGACAGCTATCACGCGATCTGTGCGCTGGTGGGGCAGGGGGCCGGGTGGACGATCCTGACGCCGCTGGCGCTGATGCGGGCGCGGCGGTTTGCCGATCAGCTCGACGTGATGGAATTGCCGATGGAGCCCCTGTCGCGGACGATCAGCCTGACGGCGCGGAAGGGGATCTTGCAGGACATGCCGGGCCGGGTGGCCGAGACGCTGCGGCCGATCCTGCGCAAGAGCGTGGTGGAGCCGGCGCTGGCGCGGTATCCGTTCCTGCAGGATGCGCTGACGGTGATCTAGGTCGCTTCGTAGGCGATTTCCGTGCGGTAGGCGGGATCTTTCAGCCGTTCGAAGTAGCGTGCGCGCAGGCTTGTGCCGGTGGGGCCGGGGCGGCCGTTGCCGAAGCTGCGGTCGTTGATCTGCGCCACCGGGACGACGCCGCCGCCGGAGGTGGAGAGGAACACCTCGTCGGCCTGCATCAGTTCGGTGACGGGGAGGGGGCGTTCCTCGGTTTTCAGGCCGGCCTCGCGGGCGAGTTCGAGCACGGTGCGGCGGGTGATGCCTTGCAGCACGCCGCGGTCGGGGGTGGTGACGGTATCGCCTTTCAGCGCGAAGATGTTGAAGCCCGGCCCTTCGGTGACGTTGCCCGCGTGATCGGCGAGGACGACGTTGTCGAGCCCCTGGTCCTTGGCCGCGAAGAGGCCTTGGGTGAAGTCGCCCCAGTGGTAGTTCTTGGCGCGGGGGTCGACGCTGTCTTCGGGGATGCGGCGGATGTCGTCGGGGAGGAGGAGGCGGGCGCCGGCCTCGGCCACTTCAGGCGTCAGGACATGCACGTAAGGCACGCACCACGCGTAGAAATGGTTGGCGCAGTCGCGGGGGTCGCGGCTGCCGGGGATGAGGGGCGCACCGCGGGCGGCGACCATGGCGCAATAGGCGGCGCGGAGGCCGGAGCGGGCGACCATGGCGTTGAGCGCCGCTTCGATCTCGGGGCGGGAAAGGCCGACATCCATGCGGCAGGTCTGCATCGATTGCTCGAACCGGTCGAGGTAGTCGGGGAGACGGAAGAACGCGCCTTCCCACACCGGGACCACGTCATAGGTGACGTCGGAATGGGTCAGGGCCCAGTCGGTGACGCCGATCGTGGCCTCGGCGATGGGAACGATGCTGCCGCGGATCCAGGCCGCGCCGTCGGAGAAATCGGTGCTCATGCCGGCATGAGAGGGCGGGGCGCGCCTTGGGTCAAGTGCCGTAGGCGCGATCCTCGCCCATCACGTCCTGCGCAGCCAGCAGCAGCGCGTCGGCGATCATGTCGAGCTCTGCCTTCGTCAGCCGGGCGGGAAGGCGCGCGTCGCAGGCTTTCATCAGCATGGCGCGGGTTTTCGGCAGGTCGGGGCGGTCGCCCGGCAGGAACTGCCAGTTCCAGAAGGCGCGGGCGTTGTCGGTGGAGAGGCCGAAGACCTGTACCTTGACGCCCCGGTCGGCGGCGGCGGCGGCGAAGGCGCGGGTTTCGTCCTCGGTCAGGTTCACGGTGTTGAACTGGATCGAGTCGGGCGCGCGGTCTTCGGGGGCGAGCTTGTCCGGCACCTGGAGCCAGGGGGAGGTGTTGAGGCGGGCGGCGACGTAGTCGTGGTTGGCGCGGCCGTCGCGGACGCGGCGGGCAATCTCGCCCAGCTGCGGGCGGATGATGGCGGCGGAGAGGTTGTTCATCCGCAGGTTATAGAGGGGGAGCTGGTTCTGCCAGCGGGCGAAGGCGGCGTCGAGCGCGGCATCGGCGCCGGTCATGTGCTTGGCCCAGTTGTGTTCGTAGGCGCCCGACATGATGACGGCGCGCGCCACGAGGTCGGCATCGTCGGTGATGAGGATCCCGCCCTCGCCGGCATTGACCAGCTTGTAGGACTGGAAGCTGAAACAGCCGACGCGGCCCAGCGTGCCGATGTTGCGGCCATGCCAGGTGGTGCCCAGCGAGTGGGCGGCATCCTCGACCACGGGGATGTTGCGGGCGTCGCAGAGCCGCATGATGGCGTCCATGTCGGAGGTGTGGCCGCGCATGTGGCTGATGATGACGGCGCTTATGTCATCGTCCAGCCGGGCTTCGAAATCGGCCATGTCGATGCGGTAATTGTCGCCCACCTCGCAGAGGACGGGGATGCAATCGGCGTGGATGACCGAAGAAGGGACGGCGGCGAAGGTGAAGGCCGGGATCAGGACGCGGGCGTCGCGCGGCAGGGCCAGCGCCTTGAGCGAGAGGAAGAGGGCCGCCGAACAGCTGCTGACGGCGAGGGCGTATTTGCTGCCCATATGCGCCGCGAAGTCCCGTTCCAGAAGGGTGACGGGGGCGTTTTCCGGGGCGGTGTAGCGGAAGAGATCGCCCGACTTGAGCATCTGCTCGATCTCGGCGCGGGCGGCTTCGGGAATGGGCTCGGCGTCGTAGACGTTGGGGGGCAGGGTCATGTCTTCGGGTTTCCTGAAACTGGTCTTCGGGTTTTCCGAAACTCCTACACCATGCGGGCCTCGCGCCAAAGCAAAATTTTTGCAACAGCCCGCCGGGGGCGGGTCCGTGCCGGAATTGCCGATGTTCCAGGGGGTTGGCGTCAGATGCCGAGCCGGTCGCGGAGGGAAAACCAAGTCATCGCCAGCACCAGAAGCGGTGAACGCAGGGCGGTGCCGCCGGGGAAGGGAGTTGTGGGGATGCGGGCCATGGTGTCGAAGCCTGCCGCATTGCCGGCAATGGCGTCGGCCATCAGCTTGCCGGCCTGCGTGGCATTGCCGACGCCGTGGCCGGAATAGCCCGAGGCCGTCAGGATGTTGGGCGCGACGCGGGCGAGGTAGGGCAGGCGTTTCATGGTGATGGCCAGCGTGCCGCCCCAGGCGTGGTCGATGCGGATATCGCGCAGGTGCGGGAAGATCTCGGTCATCGGCTTGCGCACCTTGGCGGCGATGTCGGCGGGGAAGCGGTAGCCATAGCTTTCGCCGCCGCCGAAGAGCAGGCGGTTGTCGTGGCTGAGGCGGAAGTAGTTGACGACGAACTTGGTGTCGGCCACGGCCACGTCGCGCGTCAGCACGCGGGCGGCGTCTTCGCCCAGCGGTTCGGTGGCGGCGATGAAGTTGTTGATGGGCATGACGCGGGCGGCGACCTTGCCATTGAGCGCGCCGAGGTAGCCGTTGCAGGCGAGGATCACGTGGTCGGCGGTGACGGTGCCCTTGGTGGTGGTGAGCTTCGCGGGGCTGCCCTCGGCGATCTGCTGCACCTCGGTGCGCTCAAAGATGCGGACGCCGGCGGCGCGGGCGGCGCGGGCGAGCCCAAGGGCATAGGCCAGCGGGTGCAGGTGCGCCGCGGTCATGTCGAGCGTGCCGCCCACGTATTTCGGCGAGGGGCAGAGGGCCTGCGCGGCGGCGCGGTCGAGCTTCTCGAGATGGGGATAGTCGTAGCGCTCGGCCAGCATGTCGGCATAGGCGTGCTCCTCCTCGACCTCGCGGGTGGAGAAGGCCATGTGAGCGATGCCGGGTTTCAGGTGGCAGGCGATATCGTGCTTTGCGATCAAGGACTTGACGAGGGCCTTGGCGTCTTCCGCCAGCATCCAGAGCTTGGCCGCATCGTCGCGGCCCACCTGTTTCTCGACGAAATGCTGGTCCATCCGCTGGCCGCTGCCGAGTTGACCGCCATTGCGGCCCGAGGCGCCAAAACCCACGCGGTTTGCCTCGAGCAGGACCACGTCGAGGCCCTGCTCGGCCAGGTGCAGTGCCGCCGACAGGCCGGTATAGCCCGCGCCCACCACGCAGACATCGGCGCGCGTGTCGCCGTCGAGCGGGGCGAAGGGTTCCAACGGGGCGGCGGTGGCCGCGTACCAGCTTGGCGGGTACTCTCCCGGACGGTCGTTGGCGTAGAGCAGGTTCATGCTTTCACTTTTCCCCAAATACTCACTGCGCGGCGCCTGCCGCCGGATCAGACGTTGAGGAGGAGATGCTCGCGCTCCCACGGGCTGATGACCTGCAGGAATTCCTCGTACTCGGCGCGTTTCACGATCGAGTAGACGCGGGCGAAGTCGGGCCCGATGATCTCGTGCAAGGCCGTCGCCTCCTCGAAGACGTCGAGCGCGTTGCCGAGCACGTCGGGGATGTCGGACTCGCCGGCATAGGCGTCGCCGCGGAATTGCGGGTCGGGGCGGAGTTCCTCGTTGAGGCCCAGAAGGCCGCAGGCGAGGGAGGCCGCGATGCCGAGATAGGGGTTGCAGTCCATCCCGGCGAGGCGGTTCTCGATGCGCCGCGCCTCGGGGGGCGACAGCGGCACGCGGATGCCCGTGGTGCGGTTGTCGCGGGCCCAGGCGAGGTTGATGGGCGCGGCGTGATCCTTGACGTAGCGGCGGTAGGAATTGACGTAAGGGGCCAGGATGGCGATGGCCGAGGGCAGGTGTTTCTGCAGGCCCCCGATGAAGTGGTAGAAGGCATCGGTTTCGCCGCCCTGCGGGCCGACGAAGACGTTCTTGCCGGTGTCGATATCCATGATGGAATGGTGGATATGCATGGCGCTGCCGGGTTCGTCTTCGATCGGCTTGGCCATGAAGGTGGCGAAGCAGTCGTGGCGGATGGCGGCCTCGCGGATCAGGCGCTTGAAGTAGAACACCTCGTCGGCGAGCTTCACGGGGTCGCCATGGCGGAGGTTGATCTCGAGCTGGCCGGCGCCGCCTTCCTGGGTGATGCCGTCGATCTCGAAGCCCTGCGCCTCGGCGAAGTCGTAGATGTCGTCGATCACCGGCCCGAACTCGTCGACGGCGGTCATGGAATAGGCCTGGCGTGCCGCGGCGGGGCGGCCGGAGCGGCCCATCATCGGCTCGATCGCCTTGGCCGGGTCGAGGTTGCGGGCGACGAGGAAGAATTCCATTTCCGGCGCGACGACGGGTTTCAGGCCCTGTTGGCGGTAGAGGTCGACCACGCGTTTGAGCACATTGCGGGGCGAGAAGGGGATCGGGTCGTCGTCGCGATCATAGGCGTCGTGGATCACCTGGAGGGTCCAGTCGCCCGTCCAGGGCGCGGCGGTGGCGGTGCTCATGTCCGGTTTCAGGATCATGTCACGCTCGATGAAGCCCTCGTCGCCCGCGGCTTCGCCCCAGTCGCCGGTGATGGTCTGGAAGAAGATCGAATCGGGGAGGTGGAAGTGCTTCTGCCGGGCGAATTTCGAGGCCGGCACGGCCTTGCCGCGGGCGATGCCGGGCAGGTCGGAGATGATGCATTCCACCTCGTCGAGCCGCCGGCCTTCGAGATAGGCCTGGGCGGCCTCGGGCAGTTTCGCGGTCCAGTCGGCCATGTCTCAGGCTCCCTTCTTGAAGAACGCCGCCATGCGGTCGGCGAAGCGGGCGGCATCGGTGGGGGCGTCGAGGCGCGCGGTGGCACCGTCGAGCAGGTCGTCGGGGACCACGCCCTTGCCGCGCAGGCGGATCAGGTCCTCGACGATGTCGGGGCCGAATTCCGGGTGCGGCTGGATGGTCAGGATACGGTCGCCGTAGACCATGGCGGCATTGGCGCAGAAGTCGGATTTGCCAATGACTTCGGCGCCTTGCGGGAGTTCGACGACCTGGTCCTGATGCCAGGCGTTGAGCGCGAAGGTCTCGCCGTCGAGCTTGTACTCGGTGCGGCCCACGGACCAGCCGCCGGGGTACTTGATGACCTTGCCGCCAAGGGCCTGGGCAATGATCTGGTGGCCGAAGCAGACGCCGATCATCGGGCGGCCGGAGGCTTGGACGGCGCGGATGAACTCTTCGAGCGGTGGGATCCAGGGGTGATCCTCGTAGGCGCCGTGCCGGGAGCCGGTGATGAGCCAGCCATCGCATTCGTCCGGTGCGCCAGGGATTTCTTCACCTTCCACGTCGTAGCTTGTGAAGTCAAAGCCGCGCCCCGCCAGAAGACGCGCGAACATTGCATCATAGTCGCCGGCCCGTTCCTTGAGTTCGGGAACGGCGTGGCCGGTCATCAGGATGCCGATTTTCATCTCTCACCTGTAATTTGATCAAATTAAGGATAGCGCAGCAGGCCACCCTTGGGCAAGCCCCGACTACACCGTTCCGAGATAGGTTTTCCAGTGTTGCGATTCAGGGATATCCGCCATCAGCCGCACCTCCTGACGCTTGGTCATGCAGAGGTTGCGGATCAGCCCCTTGGGGAAGGCGCGGGCGATGAAAGGGTCGGCCTCGAAAAGGTCGATGGCCGTCTCCCAGTCAGGGGCGAGCTGGGGCAGGTCCTGGTCGTAGGCGTTGCCCTTGATGGGGGCGGGCGGTGTGAGGCCGTCGTCGATGCCGGTGATGGCGGCGCCGAGGACGGCGGAGAACATGAGGTAGGGGTTGATGTCGCCGCCCGCCACGCGGTGTTCGATGCGGCGCGCGGCGGGCGCACCGCCGGGGATGCGGAGCGCGGCGGTGCGGTTCTCGTAGGCCCAGCAGACGGAGGTGGGGGCATGGGCGCCGGGCACGAGGCGGGTGTAGCTGTTGGCGTGGGGGGCGAAGATGAGGGTGCTGGCGGGCATGGCCTGAAGACAGCCGGCGACTGCGGAGAGGAGCGTGGCCGAGCCCTCGGGGCCGCCATTGTCGAAGACGTTCTTGCCCGCGCCGTCGAGCACGGAGAAATGCATGTGCATGCCGTTGCCGGCGTCGTCGTCGAAGGGTTTGGCCATGAAGGTGGCGGCCATGCCGTGGCGGCGGGCGAGGCCGCGGATCAGCGCCTTGAAGAGCCAGGTGTCGTCGGCCGCGCGGAGCGCATCCTGGTGGTTGAGGGTGACCTCGAACTGGCCCAGGCCGCTTTCGCTGGTGGTGGTCTGGGCCGGGATGCCCATGGCGGCGCAGCCGTCGTAGAGGGCCGAGAGGAAGGCGTCGAAGGCGTCCATGTGGGTGAGCGACAGGATGCCGGGGGCGCCGGTGCGGCGGCCGGTCTGGGGGTTGCGGACGGGGCGGAGGGATTTGCCGCTGTCGTCGACGAGGGTGAATTCGAGCTCGGTGGCGGCCATGACCTGCCAGCCGCGTTGGGCGTAGCGGTCGAGGACGGTGACGAGGGCATGGCGCGGGTCGCCGTCGAAGGCGCGGCCGTCGTCGTGGTACATCGACATGGGAACGAGCGGCTGGGGCGTGTCGAGCCAGGGCAGGGGCACGGGGCCGCGGCCGGTGGGGCGGAGCATGCCGTCGGCGTCGCCGGTTTCGAAGACCAGGGGTGAATCATCGATATCGGCGCCGAAAATGTCGAGGTTCAGGGCGGATAGCGGCATCCGCACCGCGCCATCATCCAGTTTCCGAGCATAGCCTCCGGGCACGCGTTTGCCGCGCATCTGACCGTTGAGGTCGCAGGCGGCGACGCGGATGGTCTGGTACTCTGCTAGCTCCATGGGGGAGGCTCCGTTCGTGGTGACGGGGCCAATCTAAAGCTATTGCCGGGGGTCTGCCAAGATAATTTGATCAAAAAATTTCGGGACGGGAAACGGCTGTTTCGCGACGTCGGTATCACGTCGGTATTTTGTCGGTATTACCTCGGTGCCAGCGCCGGTGGGGCGCTGGCGGCCGGGCCGGTCTCAGCCCGCGACGGAGGCCTTGTAGATGCTGCCGATCGACTCCTTGAGCTGTCCGTCGAAGGCGTCGGCGGATTGCTGGTCGGAGAGGCCCTCGGTCAGCGCGCGGGAGAAGCTGGCGATCATGCCGGTGTTCTGGGCGAGGCGGGTGTTGGCCTCGTCGCGCGCATAGCCGCCGGAAAGGGCGACGACGCGCAGAACGCGGTCATGGTCGATCAGCGGTTTGTAGTGGTTGGCCGTCTCGGGCAGGGTGAGCTTGAGCATCACTTCGCGGCCCGCGGGCAGGGTGTCGATATGCCTGGCGATCTCGTCGCGCAGGATCGCTTCGGCCTCGGCCTTGTCGGCGATGGAGATGGTGACCTCGGGTTCGATGATCGGGACGAGGCCGGCATCGAGGATCTCGGCGCCGACGGCGAATTGCTGGTCGACCACGGCGGCGATGCCCGAGGGGGAGGCCGCGTCGATCACCGAGCGCATCTTGGTGCCGAAGACGCCGTGGGTGTTGGCGCGGGCCAGCAGGTCCTTCAGCCCCGGCATCGGTTTCATCAGGCGCACGCCGTCGGTTTCATCGTCGAGCCCCTTGTCGACCTTGAGGAAGGGGACGACGCCGCGCTCTTCCCAGAGATAGGCGGCGGTGGGCTTGCCGTCGATCTCGCGCTCCATGGTCTGTTCGAAGAGGATGGCGCCGAGGATGTTGTCGCCGGTGAAGGCGGGCGACTTGATGATCCGGGTCCGCATCTGGTGGATGAGGTCGAACATCTCGTCCTCGTTCGAATAGCGGTCTTCCTCGATGCCGTAGAGGCGCAGGGCCTTGGGGGTGGAGCCGCCCGACTGGTCAAGGGCCGCGATGAAGCCGTTGCCCTCGCGCATCCTGGCTGCTTGATCTTTTTTCGACATGGAAATGCTCCGCCCTGAAAATGGTGATTTGCGGCTGGGTCGCCGTGCGTGCCCCTCTTAGGCGAGGGTTCGGAGCGTTGCAATTATGGTGGCGCTAACAGGGTGGTACGGCGGGGGGCGTGCGCAAGAATTGGCGCGGAGACGGGCGGGCGGGCCCTATCCGAAGGCGACGAGCGCCACGGAGGCCAGCAGCAGGACGGCGAAGGCGATGTTCACGGCGCGCGAGGCCTTTGGGTGCTGGAGGGTGCGGGCGAGGGTGGCGCCGATGGAGAGCCAGAGGAAGTTGACGATGAGGATCACGCCCATGACGATCGCGGCCTTGGTGAGCCCGTCCTCGACCGGGGCGCCGGGCAGGAGGGTGTAGCCCGAGAAGAGCGCGCCCATGGCGGCATAGGCCTTGGGGTTCGAGAGCGACAGCAGCACGCCCGCGTACCAGCGGGGCGCGCGGGGGCGGTGTTCGTCGGGCAGGGCCGAGAGCGGCGGGGCGGTGGCGATGCGCCAAGCGAGGTAGAGGAAGTAGAGGACGGCCGCGCCGGTGATGATGGGGGCGAGGCCGGGAATGGCGAGGATGGCGCCGGAAATGCCGGTGCCGACGATGACGATGACGAGGCCGACGCCGGCGCTGAGGCCGAGCATGTATTCGAAGCCTTTCAGCCGCCCGAAGGAGGCGCCGACGGCGGCGACGCTGAGCGTGTTGGGGCCGGGGCTGCCGGTGAGGGCGAAGGCAGCGATCAGGAAGGAGGCGAGTTCTTCGAACATGGGCGGAGTGTAGGGGGGTGCGC